>ENA-UOIV01000117-UOIV01000117.1-human-gut-metagenome-genome-assembly--contig:-C59-NODE-117-length-91850-cov-12.047127_pt1 | contig 91850 bp, 96 predicted proteins | sample MGYA00242333_ERZ723880 | MGnify/ENA metagenome assembly ERZ723880 | reverse complement strand
CACCTGCTTTGGGAGCAGGGGGTCGTGGGTTCGAATCCCGCTACCCCGACGAAAAATTCAAGTCAAGAAAAATTGAATGGTGTTGAGCTGATACAGTTTGTATCGGCTTTTTTCGTTTATGTAAATTAGACACAATTATACCCCGTTTTGGGGCAAATAAAGAGGGTATTTCTTTGAACTATCTTTGAACAAGTTTCTCTATTTACATTCGTTTAGGGGAAATTAAAGCAATTTCCTATCAAATAACCCCGATTCAAGCTGTTTAATGCATTTTTAAACCTTTAAAAAACATTAAAACAGTATATGGCAACATTTAAAGCAGTTGTTTTCCAAACTGGAAGACACATAAAACTAGATGGAACATCTAATATAAAGATTAGAATATATCATAATAGAGAGTCACAGTATATATCTACCGCTTATTATATCCGCCCTGAAAACATGGACGAATCCGGAAGAATCTTATCGGGAGTGACAAACGGAGAAATGATAGAATACGAAATAAATGCGTATATCCAGAAGATCCGGAGAGAATATTTAAAATTGGGGCAAGATAGAACACAATTCATGTCTTGCATGGATCTCAAGGAGGAAATAGAAAAATCTCTCGCTCCTGATGCTGAATTTATAGACTTCGTAGAATTCGCTCAAAACATAGTAATTCAGACGAAAAAGAAGAAAACAGCCGAATGGTACAGCTCTTCTATCGATACTCTATGCTGGTACACGAAAAGGAAAAAGATAGATATTAAGTTAATCACCTCATTCCTACTAAATAAGATGATAAAAGACCTGTATCAATCAGGCCCAGCAGGTATTCCACTAGAACCTGGCACAATAAGCCATTATCTTAGAGGCTTAAGAGCATTATACAACAAAGCCAAACTCTATTATAACAACGAGGACTTCGATATCATAAGAATACCTGGTGATCCGTTTAAAAAGGCAGAGATTCCAGAGTATCGAAGAAAAAGAAAGAATATAGACATCAATACCTTATTAAGAATTCGAGATTTCCAGTCCGATAAAAGACGAACTAATATGGCACGAGACGTATTTATGATGATGTTTTACATGATGGGGGTCAACATCAACGACCTTTATAGTATTTCGTGCGAACGTCGCGGAAGATTAGAGTACACACGTTCAAAGACGAATACGGATAAAAATCACGAACAGGTACCACTTTCCGTAAAGATCGAACCGGAACTTCGCACACTTCTTGATAAATATACAGAAGGGTATTTCCTCTCCTACTTTCATACTAACTATTGCAGCTTGAACAATTTCATGCGTGCAATCAATAGTGGGCTGAAAGACATTTGCTTGAATTTAGAGATTGATTTTAAAGTTACTACTAATTGGGCGCGCCACACATGGGCTAGTTTAGCAAGAAATAAAGCCGGAGTACCAAAAGCTGACATCGACTTCTGTCTTGGCCATGTGAACAATGACTATAAAATGGCTGATATTTACATTGATATAGATTATAGTATTTGCGACAAGGCAAATCGGGCTGTATTGGATTTATTGCAAAAAAAAGAAGAAAAAAAAGACTGAAACGTTTGCAAATACAAAAACTCTCTCTATATTTGCAAACATAATGGTGTTGAGCTGGATAAAACAATGATTTTATCCGGCTTTTGTTGTTCCTATACAATTTAATAGCTTTTAATTACTGAAACCTATCTCCTCTTTATGTTATGCGCCAAAAAACAATGACGCATGGAAATTACAGTATCAAAAACAGCTTTATCAGATAAGCTAAAATCAGTCGGGCGAATTATACAGCCTAAAAACTCATTACCTGCCTATGATAACTTTTTGTTTGTTATAGATGAATTTGGAGTCATTCTAGTAACCGCAGGTGAAGAAGGTGGACGCATCTCTGCAAACATAGATGGTACCGCAGACTTCACCAATTACACTTTCATGGCTAATGCAAAGACATTACTTGACGGACTAAAAGAGATTCCCGAACAACCTTTGATTATATCCATTCTTGAAAAGGAATTGATTGTCAAGTATGCAAACGGTAAGTTCTCAATACCTATTGAGAAAGGAGATCAATACCCATCTATGAGTACGGATGATACCGCCAGCCCATTTCTTGTATCAGGCAATGATTTATTATACGGAATAAGGCAAGTTTTGATCTGTAGTGCCAATGATGAACTCCGTCCGGTACTGAATGGTGTCTATTTTGATATCGGTTTAGATTCAATGTCATTTGTCGCAACAGATGGTACCCGCCTAGCAATGATTGAGAATCCATCCGCTTATACGCGCAAGGAACGGGCGGCCTTTATCCTGCCGAGCAAGTTTGCTAAAGTACTTTCTAACATTGTTCCAGAAGATTGCATGGAAGTAGAGATATCGGTAAATCAGACTAATATTTTATTTGAGTTTGATTCATACCGGTTAATCTGCCGTATGATCGAAGGCCGGTATCCTAACTATCGCGCTGTTATTCCTCAAAAGCAGCCAAATCGTGCTGTATTAAAGAAAGCTGATATTGTGTCAGCTTTAAAGCGCGTATCTGTCTTCTGTGATGAAAGTTCGTCTTTGGTAGTCCTCAAGTTCGATTCTGACTCTCTTAAAATTGCAGCTCATGATTTAGATTTTTCTAAGTCTGCAGAAGAAACGATTACCCTGCAGTCAGGCTGTAATATTGAAATCGGCTTTAGAAGTAGCTTCTTGATTGAAATGATGAATAACATTCCTTCGGAAGATATTGCCATCACTATGAGCGATCCATCGCAGGCTTCACTTCTTACCCGCTGCGACGAAGAAGTAAAAAGCTTAACCTATCTATTAATGCCTTTATCAATTAATAATTAAAGTCATGAGAAAAGAGAATCAATCATTCAAACAGGTTATTCAATCTTATTTAGAGCAACGTGCAAAGAGGGATTCCCTCTTTGCCACCTCTTTTGCGAAGCAAAACAAGAATATAGATGAATGTTGCAATTACATTATAGGTGAAGCTAAAAAACGTGGTGGTAACGCTGTATGTATGTCTGACGATGAAGTCTTCGGGCTTGCAGTTCATTACTACGATGAAGATAATATCAAAGTAAGTAAGCAATCAAATTATAAGGCATCAACTGGGAATGCGAAAAAAGAAGCAGCTACAGAACAACCGGAAACTAAAAAGCCGGCTTCTTCCCCTAATAAGCGTAAAGGGAAGAAAACAGAAATACCATCAGGACAATTTTTATTATTTGAAGACCTATGAAACCAAAAACAAAACTACAGTTTAGAGTAGCAGGTTTAAGTAGCCAGCTACCTAATATTGAGAATATGATGATTGACTGGGCTAAAAGCGATTGTTTAAAACATATAGGATATGCAACCAAGTCACGTGTTATATGTATGGAGTGCGGGCAGCGCTTCTCTCCAGAACTTGTAAAGCGTAAGCGTGCTATTTGCCCTCATTGTGGTGCATCCTTGAAGATAGAACAGTCAAGGAAGCGTACAGATAAACAAACGATGTTTATTGCCAAAGCGGAAATTTGTGAAGAATTCCAAGTTATCCGAAGCTTTGAATTGATTGCTTACTATCAGGCAGAAGCGAATCCTCGTTATTTTATTCGTGAGATACTGCAACATTGGATAAAAGATGATGGCAACCGGGAGGTAGTAGCTCGTGCAAACAATACGGGACATTGTGGATGGTGTGGAGATTTGGAAATACGTAATAAAATAGTTGGATCATATTATTACAGTTGTAGTAATGATGTTTATTGTGAACGCTATCATCCGGCCTCCGTCTTTAGACCTAAATATATTCAAATGGGTATAGATTGTAAATTACGCGGTATGTCATTTCTTACTGCCACCAATACAATTCCCCATTCTCCCAAGGCTGAAACACTTCTAAAGGCAAGACGTTATGAATTAATAGATTATTTCGAGGGACACCGTTACAAGATTGATATGTATTGGCCGTCTATTAAAATTTGTCTTCGAAATAAATATCGGATTAAGGATGTTTCCATGTGGTTTGATTATCTGAAACTACTTGAACATTATCGTAAGGATTTGCATAATGCCCATTATGTCTGCCCTAAAGATCTGAAAAAAGCTCATGACTTGTATATGGTAAAGAAGAAGCGTGATGATGAGAAAGAACGTAAGGCTAAAGAAATGCAACGATTGCTTAAACTCAAGAAAGAGGAAGAGAATTATATCAAAGAAAAATCGAAGTTCTTTGATATAAAGCTGTCTGATGGTAAAATAGTAGTGATACCGTTGAAAAGCCTCGAGGAATTTCAACAAGAAGGTGAAATTATGCATCATTGCGTTTTTACGAATGAATATTTTAAAAAAAAGGATTCACTTATTCTTTCTGCTCGAATTGGTAAGAAACATATTGAGACCGTAGAGGTCAATTTAAAGACATTCAGTATTGTTCAGTCCCGTGGAGCCTGCAATAGTAATACCGAGTACCATAACCGTATTATCGGACTCGTAAAAAAGAATATGAACTTAATACGTCAGAAACTGACGGCATAGCATACAATGACCTATATAGATTATATAAACCAATTTTGGAAGATGAATCGAAGTGTAGAATTCAGCCCGAACGAAGTCTTTTTGTACTTCTATCTCTTGAATGAGTGCAATATTCGGGGTTGGCAGAATCCGTTTGAACATCCCAACAAGACTATCGTCCTCGCAACCGGTATATCAGAAAAGACCGTCATTGAAGTTAGGAACAGATTGCAGCAAAAAGGTTTAATAACTTTCGAATCGGGTAAAAAGAATGCAAAATCGCCAGTTTATTACTTACTTGACGAAAGTAAAACGGTAAGTAAAGAGGTAAGTAAAACGGTAAGTAAAAGGGTAAGTAAAACGGTTAACATTAAAGATAAGACTAAAGACAATAAGACAATATCTCCCTTACGCGTGGGAGAGCTGTTTCCGGCTGATAGTTTTTTCGACAAGTCTTTGGACGACTGTTATACTGAACTTAAATCGAATCGATCATGGGCGGAAACAGTAACGATGAATACTCGTTCTTCCGGAAACCCTGATTTCACGCTAGAAGCCTTTTACGGGTTCCTGGAGAAGTTCTTTATGAAATTGCAGAATGAAGGAGAAACGGCGAAGTCGCCTAAGGATGCGATGTCTCACTTTGCCAGATGGTTGACATTTGAACTTAAAAACAAGAAAGATGAACGGAGAATTAATAAAAACAGGGATGCAGACAGTACTAAGCCCGTCGCAGATAGTCCAGGTAACGGCAATAATCCGAAAGGAGTTAACTCCGATACAGAAGGCCTTACAGGCTGGATTGACAGCCTCTCAATTGGTCGCTGAATGGAGTGGAACAATCGCACAATTGAACTGTAATGTCTCATTGTTTGATGTGGCCAATGCAGAGAATATCCCTACTCTAGCTGACGTAAACAGGAGCTTTAGCAATTCGACATCAGTAGAGATTATTACTGAACATTTGAAGTCAGTATTAAGATATGCCGGTGTTGAACTAACCGATGCTCAACTGGCGGAAACAGCCTTATCAATTTTGTCTAGTTACTGGTACCTGAACTTAGCCGAGTTATGCATTTTCTTCTCCCAGCTAAAGAATGGCAGCCGAGGACAATTTGTGTGGGGGACGAAAATCAACAATCAAGCTATCATGGTAGCGCTTGCCGATTTTTGCAAAGACAGGCGCCGTGAGATTGAGCATAAGGAAAACATCAGGATACGTCAAGACACGGAGAACGGATATTCCCGATCAGAGACATTGTCTAAAGACATCGTTCTAGGTACAAAAGGTATTAAAAGCGCTCGAGAAGAAGCAATGCAAAGTTTTGAGGCCTTTCTGAAGTTCTTCCCACATCTACCGGAGAAGTACGACGCAAAAGTTCTATGGAGAGCATGGGGAGGCGACAATGAAGCTCTGCATAAAATCTACGGTGAGAAGATTCCTGCTAAAGATGTGGCCGAAATGGATATAGGAATGTATTTGTGTAATTACAACATTGCCAAAGATAAAGAGTTGGAAAAATAAATGCGGCCGGTGTACCACCACCGACCGCTTTCATAAGCATAAAGCTTTGTATTGCTATTAGGAACAGCAAATATATAAAATCTTTATGCATATGGCAAGTGAAGCAGTAAATAATTACATAACTAAGCGCTACGAGCGATGGCTTGATTACTCTTTGTATCATTGTGGGCTTGCTGGTATTTCAGACGAAGCGACAGATGTCCTAAATGAGGTCATATGTTCGCTCCTTCAGAAGCAAAGCAAGCTACTTGATAAATTACTCGACACAAAGAAAAATGGCTATACAGAGCTTGATTTCTTTGTTTTGAAGATGATAAAGTTGAACGCATCCTCTCCTACTTCACAGTACCGGAGTAGATACAAACCTTTACCAGTGGATGATAATGTAGATTATTCCAGGCTGGATATCGAGGATATTTCAGATGATTCAGAAGATCGGAATGCTGAAATATTAAACAGGCTGCATTTGGTAAGAGATACATTCGAAAACTTGGAACTCGGAGATTTAGCCGCACAAGTGTTTGAGTTTCATTTCTTCCAAGATGGAAATTTCTCTGAATGGGAAGGCCCGGAGACATTAAAGCAGCTATATGAGATATATAACGGAGTACAAGAACTTATAAGAAAGAAAATTAATGGAAGTTCATTGTTCTAATTTGTAATATTATTACTTTTGAAAGAAAAATAATATGGAGATGAATACAGAAGAAAACATGATTCCAATCGAACCTTATCTCAAGGACTTTAAACAATATCTTGACGCTAATTCAAGATGCATATTATCAGCTAAATTCGGCAATGGGAAAAGTTACTTTATTAGTAGTTTTATTAAAGAATATTCAAATGATTATCTGTTCATTCCGATATATCCTGTAAATTATCAAGTAATGGATAATAAAGACATATTTGAATTGATAAAAAGGGATATATTAATTAAACTACTTTCAAGTGAGGAGATTAATATCAATGAAATAGAATTGAATGCGGCTTCTTTATTCTATTACTTTTTCACAAATAACCAAGAAGATAAGCTTTTGGATATTTTGAGCATAATCCCAGATATAAACATCTATGGAATTGACATCAATATTAGCAATGTTATTAAAAAGCTCAAAGAAGTAAAGGGTAAATTTGCAACATATAAAGAACAATTTAAGTCAATTGATAAAACATCAGAATTATATATCACCAAAATCGATTCTTTAAAAGGTTCAATATATGAATTTGATACTATTTCACAACTAATTTGCGACATCATTCGAGAATTTAAAAAGAAGAATCCAACAAAGAAGGTTGTATTAATCATAGAAGATCTTGATAGAATAGATCCTGCTCACATTTTCAGGATACTTAATATTTTCTCTGCCCATTTTGATAGATATACTCCTGGATTGGTGGAATTTGATAAGACATGTGGAAACAATAAATTTTGTTTGGATAAAATTATTACAGTATGTGATATTGATAATATAAAAAATATATACTCACATGTTTATGGTGAAAAGACCGATTTTATCGGTTATATAAGTAAATTTTCAAATGCTAAAGAATACAAATACTCTATAAATGAAAAAATAAAACAATACATCATTGATTATTTATTGGATAAAGACATACTAAAATATCCTCAAATTTGTGACATATTATCAGATTTAATCGTGTCATCAATGGATGATGACAAATCAATTAACAACAATTTACGTATCATAATAGAACGGATCAAAAGTTCAAAATCATTAATAAAACCCATAAAAATTCCACTATCGATATGGATTTCTCCAACTTATATAAGCTCTAATTCAACTTTTACATACTTGTTGGCCTTATTGAAAAATTTTAATCTTACATTTAACTCTATACGTGAAGAAAAAACAAAAATAGAATTAATGTTTATGGTAGGAAAATATTGGATTCTATTGCATTTATTTGAAAAAAAGATAAATTTTCTACTGCAGCATAATTGGATCAGAGTAGATTTTTACAAAGAACTCACAAAAGGTTTTGGAGATTGGATACATGCTTTCGAAATTAGATTACAAACAAATGGCAAAGAATTGACAGATCTCGACTTATCAAGATGTAATTTTGCTAATAATGATATTACAGCATTAATGTATAATCAAATTGATAACATTACAGATTATTTAAATAGAGAAGCTATTATCTAAAATAATGGGAATTTACTCAAAGAGTAAACCATTATAAAAGAAAACAACCGAGGAATCTATATTTTAATTGAAATTCCTTGGTCATGGAAGAAAAAGAAAAAATTACAATTGATCCCCGGAACTATCGTATCCATGGGGACGAAAACAAGCGGCTTATCCACAAAAGCCTTGTTGAATGTGGAGCCGGTCGGTCCGTGTTGGCTGACCGGAATAGTGTGTTAATCGCTGGAAACGGTGTCTATGAGGAAGCTCAAAAGCTAGGACTCAAAGTACGAATTATCGAGTCCGATGGTAAAGAGTTAGTCGTTATTAAGCGTACCGACTTATCTACGGAAGATGAAAAAAGAAGGTTGCTTGCCTTAGCGGACAATCATACTTCCGACACTTCTCATTTTAACTTCTCTGCTATTGTTGAAGACATCGGCCTTGATAAGCTAGGTGACTGGAATCTGGATATTCCGAACTTCAACATCGATGAAGATAAATTAGATGATTTCTTTAGTGGAAGTACACAGCTGGTATCCAAGAAAGAAAAGGTTTTGATTTGTCCTTTCTGTGGTAAAAACGTGCACGAGAAGGAGGGAAAACATGATTAAAAAGGTCATAACATATAATCAAGTGATCGGATTTCACTCCTATCCGGATGCTCCCGCTTCGTGCGCATATCTATCGAAACGTCATCGGCATATATTCATTATCAGTTGTGAGTTCAAAGTGTCACACAATAACAGGGAAATCGAAATTAATACGATGCAAGAACAGCTTGCGGCCAATTTACAGAAAGAATTTGGGTCGCCATGTGAGTTTGGTTCATTTTCGTGTGAAGATGTCGCCACATGGCTTTTAAATCGTTTTCCAGAAATGTCGGAAGCTAAAGTACTGGAGGACGGTTTCGGTGGATCCATTATTCAAAGATAACCTGAAAGTCCATTTTGCCGGATGCGAGAATCTAGATAAGCTAACAGCACTTCATTCTGTCGGAGTTAAATACTTCCTATTTACTTGCTATCCATTCGTAAAGCAGATGCTGAATGGGAAACTTTCCAATAGGAATAGGAACAATATCATTCCTTCATTAGTATCTTCCCTTGGTGAACATGTAATCATGGATTCTGGGCTTTTTACTCTGATGTTTGGAGCTGATAAAGGAAAGCGAGACGAAGCATTCCTGTACACTTGGATGTTGAAGCTAGTTGATTTCGTGAAGGAAACGGGATTCAAAGGTACATGTGTTGAAGTAGACTGTCAGAAGATCCTCTCTCCAGAAATGGCATGGTCTTTTAGAAAAGAAATGAAACGACTTCTTCCCAATAACAGGATAATCAATGTCTTTCATTTGGAAGATGGAAAGGAAGGTCTAAATCGTATGATTGATTTCTCCGATTACATTGCGATAAGCGTTCCAGAATTAAGAATACACAAGAGTTGTACCTATAAAACAGATGTTGCTCATTTGACTAGGTATATCAAGCAGAGAAAACCACAAATTGACATACATCTGTTAGGGTGTACCGAATCGAAGATGTTGAAAAAGAATAGCTTTTGCACGAGTGCTGATAGTACGACGTGGAGTGCAATCGTAAGATGGCCGAAATTGCCTTTTGTCATTAATGGAAAAAAGATACCGAAGTATATCGGAGATTTGGATGAATCTAAACTGTTGGAGTTTTATGCCGGAAATGTGGACCAGCTAATAACTAAATATAGATTCAACTCCTGTTCTAAACTCACATTGGCAAAAGTATGTTTAGCAGGCGAGTTAAGCCTGCACGAATATGATTATTTATTAGGTAACCAAAGATGAAAATTATGTATACAGTAAAAAAGCGTATTGAGATTTCAGCTTCACATAGCTTGAAGCTATCCTACGAAAGTAGATGTCAGAACCTGCACGGGCACAATTGGATTATAATTGTTTGGTGCCAGGCAAAAGACCTGAATTCCGATGGAATGGTAATTGATTTCAGCCATATCAAACAAAAAATACAAGATAAGTTGGACCACAAGAATCTGAATGAGGTTCTTCCATTCAATACAACTGCGGAGAATATGGCAAAATGGATTTGCGGTCAGGTACCGGGATGTTTTAAAGTAATGGTACAAGAATCAGAAAATAATATTGCGTGGTATGAAAAAGATAAATGAGATTTTTTATAGTATTCAGGGAGAAGGCTATCGTACTGGTACTCCTGCTGTTTTCATTCGTTTCTCCGGATGCAATTTGAAATGTCCCTTCTGTGATACACAACATTCTTCCGGAAGAGAAATGTCGGATGAGGAAATTATCAAAGAGATTTGCTTCTACCCTCCCCGCTTCGTTGTTTTGACCGGTGGCGAGCCGGGATTGCAGGTAGATCGAGAGTTTATCAATAAGCTCCATCAGGCAGGGAAGTTCATCCAGATAGAGACAAACGGAACCGTCCCTATTCCAAGAAACATTGACTGGGTGACTTGTTCGCCTAAAGAAGGCAGCAAGGTTATTATAGTCAATCCTCAAGAAATAAAGGTCGTATATACAGGACAGGACCTATCAGCCTATGAAGCAATGACAGCAGCCGTGTATTATCTACAACCATGCTCCTGCCAAAACACAGAAGCAGTTATTAACTACGTAAAAGAACACCCTAAATGGAAACTAAGTCTACAGACACAAAAGATATTGAATGTGCAGTAAGAACAATCTTATCGTACATTGGTGACAATCCGGAACGCGAAGGATTAAAAGGAACACCGGAACGTATTGTCAGAATGTGGAAAGAACTATTTCGCGGATATGATCCTGAACAGGCGCCGAAAGTAACAATTTTCCCCAATGGTAAAGATGGATTATCCTTTAATAGCATAGTAGCAGACTCTGGTACCTACTACTCAATGTGCGAGCACCACATGATGCCTTTCTTCGGAAAGTATTGGTTTGCCTATATTCCTAATCCGGAAGGAAGCATATTAGGTATCTCAAAGATTGGCCGTGTTATCGATTATTGTGCAGCCCGTTTACAGGTACAGGAGAGATTAGCTCAAGATGTCGTTATGATGATAGTGGATGCACTCGGAAAAGAACACCCACCGCTAGCTGTTGGAATAATTATGGAGGGTGAACATCTCTGCAAATCGATGCGCGGTGTGAAAAAAGCAGGAAAAATGCATTCTTCTTTCTATTTTGATAATGGAAAGTTGCCTGAATTGAGGGCTGAATTATCACAGTTTGTTAGTTATGGTTAATTTATGACAGAGAAGAAGAATCCGGCTGAAAAGAAAAAAAGAGGGCGTAAATCGGAATACAGAATAGAGTTCTCCGATCAGGCCCTAAAGCTTTGTTTGTTGGGTGCAACGGATAAAGAGCTAGCCGAATTCTTCTCTGTTTCCGAACAAACATTGAACAAATGGAAAAAGGACTATCCCGAATTTCTTGAGTCCCTAAAAAAGGGAAAGAATATTGCAGATGCTAACGTTGCATCCCGTCTTTATAATCGTGCCATCGGTTACGCTTGTAAAGCGACTAAATTTGCAGCGTCAGAAGGAAAGATTACTGATTCAAAAGAATACACTGAACACTATCCCCCTGATACGACGGCTGCAATATTTTGGCTGAAGAACCGACAGCCGGAGAAATGGCGTGATAAAAAAGAGGTAGACACTAATGTGAATCTTGGTGATGAATTAGAATCATTAACAGACGAACAGTTACAAGCAATTATCGATGGCAAAGAAGAAGACTAAAAGACAAATATTGGTTCGTAAGGCGAAAGCTGCAACCATTCTTCGCAAACGAAATGCCCGGAATGATTTCTGGGCTTTCTGCTTATACTATGACCCTAAATTTTTCGCCAAACGTCTGTTTCTGAAAAGAATTGCAGAAGCATTTATGCGTGTATATTCATCGTACTTAGCGAATATTATCTACCGCCTTGCTGTCAGTATGCCGCCACGTGCCGGTAAGTCTTATATTTCCTCATTGTTTATAGCCTGGATGTACGGTCACTTCCCGGAAGAATCTGTAATGCGTAACTGTTGCTCTGATACTCTTTACAATAAGCTGTCATACGATACCCGTGATATTGTAAAATCTAAGCGTTACAAAGAGATATTCCCTGATATTCATCTGAAAGGTGATAAACAGAATGTGAAGAGCTGGAATGTGGAAGGCGCTCGCCAGGTATCTTATTTCGGTGGCGGTGTTGGCGGAACTGTAATCGGTTTCGGTGCATCAATGCTCGCCATGACCGACGACTTATACAAGAGCCTGGAAGATGCGTTATCCGACAATAATAATGAGAAGGTATGGTCTTGGAAACAAGGTACACACGATTCCCGTATTGAAGGAAGCTGCTGCATGATTGACATCGGTACACGCTGGTCTTCTAATGATGTCCTCGGACGCATGGAAGAAGCCGGCAAGTACAATGAAATCATTCGTATTGCTGCGCTGGATGAGAACGACGAAACTTTCTGCGCCGATGTACATACTACAGAATATTACAAGGAATTACGTTCTGAAACAGATGAAAGTATCTGGATGGCCGAGTATATGCAGGAGCCGTTTGAAGCCAAAGGTTTACTGTTCCCTAAATCTTCTCTTATGCGCTTTAAGAGTATTGATATTGCAGGAAAGAAAGCTGATGGTGTAATCGGTGGCTGTGATACTGCAGATAAAGGAGATGACGATTTCTGTGCACCATTCGCAAAGGTATTCGGTCCAAAATACTTTATCACTGATGTTCTTTTCACCAAAGATCCTGTAGAAATAACAGAGCCTCGCTTGGCGCAAATGGTTATAGATACGGGATGCGATCAAATGCGTATCGAGTCAAACAACGGTGGACGCATATTTGCTATCCATGTCCGTAAGATGGTAATAGAACAAAAGAAAGCATGTGAAATACAGGCTCGTCCTACAACACAACACAAACCTACACGTATCATCATGAAAGCTGGATGGATAAAGAAACATTGCGCTTTCCTTGATGAATCAGAGTACGCCAAAGGTTCAGACTACGGTCGTTTCATGAAAGCTCTTACCAGTTACAAGCGCGAGGGTGATAACGCTCATGACGATGCTCCGGATGGCATGACAATCCTTGCAGAGTTTGCTGAAGCAATCGGTCTAAACCTCAAAAAGCAAACCCGCAAGGTGGGCCGCGGATAATTCTCGTTTTCATTATTAACAAAAAAGTGTTGTTATTACATCATATAGCCATCCAATCGTTGAGCATCCTTTAGCTTGCTCTTGATACATGCAATATACAACATGGTTAATAACTTGCAGAATATAACATTCTACTTTGCCAATCACTGAATACAATTGATTTGTTTTCATTGCTTCTATTATTAAAATTAAGAATAGAGCTTTTCAGTGTGACTGGTTTCAAGAAAACCTAATCCACCCAAAAGCGTGATTGGCTTCTGCTTCTGCGAAATACGTATAAATTTTGTGAACTTAAAAAGACAACATTAAAGCATTCTCATAACTAAGTGATTATCAACGAAATAAGATTCATCAGCTGTAGAAACGATATCTTTTTCAACACTTTTCAGCACTTTTCCGGCACTTTTACCGCCAAAAAAGGACAAAACAATGCACTTGGTCGGTGATTTTTTTCTGAACATATATTTTAAGAGAAAAGTATATGCCAGATATTAAGGATATTCTAAAAAATGAAGACTTCGGTAGCATAGTAGGTGATTTATGCGTTGATACACGCGAGAACCGCAATCCTCGCGAGTATATGGAAGAATACGATGGCGACAGGACTCGACGTAAAGAATCTGTCGGATATCGCGAACCGAAGAAGATCGCTGTATATTCAGAGACAGAAAAAGAGGTTGATCCCGATACAGGAGAAGAAAAGCCAAGGAGACTGGAGGATAAAACTGTAGAAGTCGCTCAAATTGTTACTAATCTACCAAAGAAGATAGTTCGTACCTCTGTTGCCTTTTTGTTTGGTGGTGAAATGACTATCACAGCTGAAGACCCTAATAACGGTTTTACCGAGTTTAAGAATATCTATAAGCGTAAACTCAAGATGCAATCAGTTTTGAAAGAGTTTGCTCGCAAGGTATTGTCTGAAACCAAAGCTGCTATTGTTTTCTATCCGGTTACCCGGGATGATGGTAAAAGCCAGCTAAAGGTTAAAATCCTCTCTACTCCTAAAGATAGCAATGTCGAATGTGAATTCTATCCACATTTTGATGAAGACGACGATATGGACGGCTTTCTCTATAAATACAATGCAGAGGTTAATGGTCGTACTTGCGAATGCGTGAAGATATACACGAAAGATACTATCTACTCCGGTGTTATGGATGGTGTTTGGCTTGTAAAAAAGACAAAAAACCTCTTTGGCAAGATTCCGGTAGTATATGCCGAGGTCGATTGTCCTGATTGGGACGATGTTGCTAATTTGATGGATAAAAAAGAGATGAGACTTTCCCGTTTGTCAGATACGAACGATTACTTCTCTGAACCAATTCTAAAGACCTATGGTCTTGCAAACTTACCTAGTAAAGAAACTGTAGGCAAAGAATTGAACTTCGGAATGGAAGTAGACCCTGATACCGGTACATCATATCACGGTGATGCAGATTACTTAGCGTGGCAACAGTCCTGCGAATCCGTAACACTTGAACTTAACCAATTGGACGACGCCATACATTCCGGAGCTTCCAGCCCTGATTTATCAATGAATAAGCTAATGGGGTTAGGTAATTTAAGCGGAACATCTCGCCGATTTATGCTGATTGACGCAGAAATTAAAGCCAGTGAGCAGATGGAAATCTTCGGCCCTGCAGTTCAACGTACTGTGTCAATAGTTCAAGCAGGAATGGCTAACATCACACATACTAAGTATGCATCACAGCTAAATGATAATTTTATTGAGGTGGAGTTTGGCAGTATTCTCCCACAGGACCTAGCTGAAGAACTAAAGAATCTTGAAACAGCATCCCAATTCAATAGCAAAGAGACGATTATTAAAAATTCACCATATACGGATGATGTTGAAGAAGAGCTAGCCCGCAAGAAACAAGATGAGAAAGATACCGCTCAAAACAATTCATTCATAGGAGCTACACTTTAACTATGCCTGAACTTTCCTTCTACGATAAACAGCATATACAGAAAGTTGCTGCACAACAGGCTGTAATAGCCAATATCTTTAATCAGTTTATACTTTCTGTTTCCCCGTATCTCCGCAAGTGGGATGATGCGGGGAAAAATAACGTATGGTTACGTAATCAGGGAATAGAGAACGCAGTTGACCGAGAACTGCTAAATCTTGAATCAATGTTATATGCTAATATTTCCGCATTCCAAAAGGATGGCTGGGAACGAGCAGAGAGAAAGAATGATGATTTTATTTCTCAATTCATCAAGGGAATGGCTATTTCTAGCGCAACTAAGGATGGAATGTTTACTCATAACCTATCTGCATTTGAGGCTCTAAAGAATGATATAGATTCCAACGGTCTAAAATTGTCTGATAGAGTTTGGAATATTACACAGCAAACGAAATCACAACTTGAGTTCTATCTTGATAGTGGAGTAGTTTCCGGTCGTAATTCGAACGGGATCAGTAGCGATATCCGACAGATTCTTCACAATCCTCAAAAACGTTTTCGCCGGATCCGGAATGAGAAAGGTGAATTGGTTCTATCACAACCGATGAAAGATTATCATCCAGGGCAAGGTGTATACCGCTCTGCATACAAGAACGCTCTTCGAACATCTGCTACAACAACGAACACAGCTTATCGTAGTGCAGACTATGAACGTTGGAGTAAACAGGATTTTATACTAGGAATTGAGATACAGCGTTCGGCCAATAATCGCGGACCGTGTAAGATCTGTGATGCGATGGTTGGAAAATATCCGAAAACATTCAAGTTTACAGGCTTCCATCCTTTCTGTATCTGCTTCGCTACTCCCATTACGATGGAACCAGAAAATTTTGCTGATTTCCTGCTGAATGACACAGTTCCGAAAGAGCAGGTTATTACAGACATTCCCCAGGGAGCAAAGGATTTCGTCAACGAGAATAAAGATGGATTGCAATCGGCTTTCTGGTATAAGGATAACTTCACCAATGATGGAGGACTACAAAGAGAAATAGTTTCCCAACCTATTACGAATGAAGTTATAAAGGTTTCTAGACCTAAACGCATCAAGACTGATGCAGAGAAAAATGATATTCAAAAAAGATGGGAAGAACGATTTGCGAGAAACTTCAATCAAACCAAGATTGAGCAAAAAATTGGTATTAAGAGAGATGAGGAAATGACTTTCGAAGAAGCTAATGAACTACGGGGAAATATAAACTTCGGTAAAGGGAATGAATATGGGGTAAACTGTCAATCTTGTGTTGTTGCCAACGAGTTGAGACGACGTGGATATGATGTAACAGCACTGCCTAATCTTGAGAAAAAAGGGAATATTCCCCACGAGCTCTCATACAGAACTAACTGGGCATGGATTGATCCGAAAACGATGGTTATGCCTGTCAAAAAAACAGCAGGTGGCATATATGATGTAACCAGAACAGGGGCTTTAAAAAGCAAAAGTATAAAAGAGTTAACCAAGGAACTAGTTGAACTAGTAAAAGAGCCAGGAAGATACCATATTGATTTCTCTTGGAAAGGTCGAAATTCGGGGCATATTATTACTTTGGAAAAATCACTTGATGGAAAAATAGTCATATATGATCCACAAACTGGAAAAATAAAAAATTGGGGAGAACTATCAAAGGAAATAAGCCTGAAATATGGAGTCAATGTACTACGTGTGGATAATCTTCTAGTAAATACTGATATTATTAACGGAATAGTGAAGAAATTATAGCAGTGTCTCTGAATATCCTTTTGGCATAGAAGTCATTCCCATGATATCTGTCGATTGTGTATAAGGAGCCAGTGTAGCAACGTCATCTTTTACAAGGATAAACCGAGGATAACCAATACAACGCCCTTCATCTTCTTTCCGGGATGCTGTATATGCCAAATAGCCGTTCCACTCTCCATAATAGGAAACTTGATCGAATCCATTTTGAAGAGCGAGCTCTTTAGCTTTCTTTCTATATTCTTTCTTCTTATTATCCATATTGCAAATGTATGCATTTGATTCTGAAATAAAATATATAAGCAGGAAAAATTTACTCCCAATATATTTTAAGGAAAAAAGTATGAAGATTTTAGCAACCATCAAAGCAGCTTTGAAAAAAGCTGGAATTCCTGAAAAGTACGCGGCCAAGGTGCAAGCTCTTTTCGACATCGAAAGTGAAGAGAACCTAGATAACTATATTGGGCTATTCAAGGATAATATTCTTCCGGACTTGGTATCAAATGAACAAGGCAGTCAAGCCAGTATTGATGCTGCTATTGCCGCTTATGAGAAAAAACACGGTTTGAAGGATGGAAAGCCTATTGAGGCAACTAAGACTAAGAAAACAAAGAAGCCGAAAGATGACGAAGAAGAAGATGAAGACGAGGACGAAGATTTCGAAGGGTTGCCAGCTTCTGTTGTTAAGTTGTTGAAAGCCCAGCAGAAACAGATTTCCGAGTTGGCTGCATCTGTCTCAACTGTCGCTTCAACAGTCACAACTTCTACCAAGCAAGTATCAGCTAAGGCGTTGTTTGCAGATTCTAAACTCCCTGCAAAATGGTTCAATCGTATTGACGTCAACTCTGAAACTTCTGTTGAAGAACAGATAAAAGAGCTGCAGGAAGAATTTGCCGAAATCAAACAATCTGTTATTGATGATGAGATCGCCGGTGGTGATTACAAGCCTAATTCCTATAAGCCTAAAGAACGTACCGAACAGGAATGGTTGAAGTTAATGGAGGACGAGGAAAGCTCTGATAATGGCACTGCTAGCCTTAGTCTGGAAGAATAATTATTAATATTTAAAGCTATGTTCAGAAAAAAACAAAGTGAATTTCAGTATGCTCCTGGTATCGAAAAGATTATCGAGGACATTCAGGGCGGTGGAACTATTGCCCGCGCGGAACTGAAGGGAATCATCGACGAGCTTCCTCCGCTTGTAATTGTGGGTAAAGATGCTAATGGCCTTTACCATGTTGTTAAAACCGGAAAAGTTACTGCTGTCGCAGCCGCCGATGCTGTTGCTATTCAAATCGCAAAGAAGCATGCGTTTAAAGTTGGGGAAGCTGTTACAGTCGGCGGTGCTTTAACCGGAGCTTCTGATGTAATCTCTGCAATTGACAAAACCAATGCAGCTTATGACACAATAACTCTTTCCGGAGCTATTGGAGCCGCAAAGATTAATGATGTCTTAGTTCTTGTTACTGCTAAAGCTGCTGCCAAAGCTGCAAAGTTCAAGTATACCCCGGAGGTTATCACCATGAACAAGGTTGATGTGACCGTAGCTAACCAGCAGTCAGGCCTCTTGGTGCGTGGTACTGTTAATGAAGCAGTAATGCCCTACCCTGTTGACGACGCTATTAAAGCATTGCTCCGTTTTATCCGTTTTGTCTAATCCATTAAAATAATGATATATGGAAAGAAGTTTAATTAAACAAGTGAACCGTAAAAATATGGGTGCTCGCCTTAACTCACGTAAGGTTAAGCCGGTATTCTTCCCTAATTTTTTCGGTGTAAAGCAAAAAGATTCTCTGAAATGGGAAACTTTGACCGGAGAGAAAGGTGCTCCTGTTATTGCAGACGTTATCAGCTTTGATTCTTCTGCACCGCAAAAGAAACGTGAAGTTGTAGGTAAGATGTCAGGTGATATCCCCAAGACTGCCGTTAAGCGTGGTATGAATGAAAGCGACTGGAACGAATACCGGCAACTTAGCCGTGATTGTGAAGGTGATTCGGATTTGAAATCTATCCTTGACCTCGCTTTCAAAGATCAGGACTTTGTATATAACGCTGTTCGTGGACGTTTCGAATGGTGGTGCATGCAGCTGATGTCTAAAGGTGGGTTCACTCTAAACTCAAGCAATAATAACGGTATTGTTACCGAGGAATTTGTTGGTTGTGGTATGAAGAATGAAAATAAAAAGGTTTCTGCTGCTGACTGGGCAAATGCAAACACTGCAGACGGATTGCAAGACATTGAAGATACAGTAGTTTCTGCCTCTGCTGATGGTGTTACCATTAAGTACGTAGTGATGCGTAAAGATCGATTTGCTTTATTGAAGAAACAGAAAGCCGTTATCGAGAAAGTTAAAGGCTGGATCAATCAGAAAGAAAAGCTGACTATCTCCAAGAAAGTTATCAATGAATATCTCTCTGCACAAGAGAATACAGAAGGTGTTCAAATTGTCTTAGTGAGCCCGGCTGTTCGTATTGAAGATGCTTCTCATAATCGCACTACGATCAATCCATGGGAAGCCGCTAATATCTGTTTTTTGGAAGATTTACAATGCGGTGACATCCAACATGGTCCTATTGCAGCGGAACATTCTGTCGAGTACAAGAAGAAAGCAACAACACTGAAAAAAGACTTTGTTTTTATCAGCAAGTGGTCTGAACTTGAACCGTTCAAAGAGTGGACTAAAGCAGAAGCTAATGCCATCCCGGTAGTCAACGATCCTGATGCAATGTATATCATGAAAACTGATGCCAAGGAATGGGCGGCCGATGAAGATACTGAAAAAACAGATGAAGAGTAAACTATAATGGCAACAATCAGAGAAACAATACTGGAATATCCATCTATTAGGGATATGGAAGGCTTCTTGGATAAGGTAGTCTTCGTTAGGCGGGGTATCAACCCCGAAGCGGAATGTACTACTGAAAGCATGAAGCAAGTCGGTCTTTGTGTCGCTGATATGTATGCCATGATGGTAAACTCTCAAGATTTCAGTGAAAACAAGCTTTCTATCACTCATCCCCGTTCTTTCTATATTCAGACTGCAAAGCAACTGTACATAGAGAACGGGGAGCCGGAGAAAGCTGCTAAACTTGGGAAACGAATCATTATCAAAGGGAGAGCTGGCAACAGATGGTAAAACGGTATCCACATACAGCAATAGTTACTATTGAGGCTAACGGGCACTTAGTTAATGGTGAATGGGTTCCTGGGAAACCGGTTGAAATATCTGTCCCCGGACGCTACGACCCGGTAAGCGATGGAAGAATTGTTTTAAAACACAATTCGGCTGGTGATGAAACACAGGTACATGGCTATTTCTACTCCAAAATGCAACCGCCAACAGATAGTAAGTTTTTGCGTTTGAAAGTTGCATCAAAGGGTATTGATGTACCGGTTATCTGTTGGGAACCTTATCAATCACATTCAATTATCAACGTATGAAAAACGGCATGACTCCCCTATTCACCTTTGATGAAATGGAACGCTGGTTCGACCATTTTCAAAGTAAAGCAGAAGATAAGATGCTTGTTTTCCTGCAAGCAGGAGGTGAAAAGTTTATCGAAGTAGCCCGCCGGAGTGGCTCATATAAAGACCAGACTGGTAATCTTCGTTCCTCTATCGGATATATAATAGCTAAAGACGGTGAAGTGGTTACAGAGAACTTCAAAGAAGGAGACAAAGGTACTGACAAGACCACCGGTAAGTACAAAGGTCGTAGGCTTGCAGAAGAAGTCTCACTGTCGTATACTGGTGGTTATGTGTTGGTCGGTGTTGCAGGAATGGAATATGCGGCAGCCGTGGAAGCTAAAGGGTATGAAGTCGTTTCAGGTGCGAACGTTCAATGTGAGAAATATCTAAGGGAGACATTGAAATCTGTTTTTAGTAAAATTTGAATATGGATGAATTTGACGCTGTAGATATAGTTTATAATGCTGTGGCCGCTGCGGGCACCGATGTTATGATTTACAAGGACAAATCGGAAGCAGGCTTGACCAATGAACATATCGTTATCAATCATCTGCAATTGAATGAACTTGACTTTATCAATAAAATGCCTGTTAACATCAATATCTTCGTACCTTGGAGTGATGAGAATGGTATGTTAAAACGTCAACGAATGAAAGAATTAAAGCGTAAGGTGCGGAAGTCGCTTGATTCAATCAATAGTAATGACGGTGTATGTAAAGAAGTGACAGTTCTCTGGAGTGTTCCAATGCCGGACTTGAAAGAGAAATTCGCTTGTACAAATATTAGATTAGAAATTTTAATAGATCAATAATTATGGCAGGAGAAGTAAGACCTATCGCTATGGGCGTAGGTAAAATTAAATTTGGAACAGTCGGTGACGGCGTTCCCGGTGCAGATCTCAAAGATTATCCCCTTCCGACCAAAGGAAGTGTTGCATTCAACTTTGCAGATCCCAAAGAAGTAAAAATTGAAGTGGAAGGCAGTGAAGAACCTTTTTATGTTGAACTTGTGAAAGATACGACAGATTATGTCGAGTTCTCCATCCCTACTCCATCAAATGAGGTTCTCAAAGAACTGGCAGGCGGTGAAGTAGATACAACAGACGGAAAAAACATCTGGGAAAAGCCTCTTAATACTCCTTCTATTTCGAAAACATTCCAATGCGAAACATTGCCTAAAGATGGCAAGAAAGTGGTTTATACCATCGTTAATGGTAAGATTGCCTCTAAGATTTCACAGGCCCCCGGATCAGAACAGGCAGAATTGTTGCTTGTTCGTGTCTACATACAAGCAGCTATCACGGCAGCCGGAAAACAACAGACCGCTTTTATGCGCGAAGTTGTATCTATTGTCGATAAGCCAGTAGAATAATTTATTGGATTCCTGTATAGCTAAGTTGGTGAAAGCACTACATTGGTTATGTAGATACCGGCGGTTCGAGTCCGCCTGCAGGAGCAAACTATTTGAAGGATGGAGCTGAAAGTATTGAAGGTTAGTCGCGAATAACTGGAAATATTGCCTGGAAGTACAACGGGCTAGGCTCCTTGGATTATTTATGAGCATAAAGAACTTATTTCAGCAAGAATCGGAATCTGTAACGGGTCAGCCTGTCAGAATTCCATTTGATTTCACTAACCGTAATTCCATCCCTAAAGGAAAGGATCCCGGTGATTGCATTGTAATAAAACCTATCACAGTCAGGACATGGTTTCGGATTCGTCCTCTCCTACTTGCCATAGAGAAAGAAGATATCGATAAGATGATTGTGAAAGAAGGAGAATTGGCAGACGATTTTCCAAAGATGATGGATAAGTATGGTGAATTACTTCTTGATATTGTGTGTATAGGTATTCATAATAAGCCCAACGACCCTCCGGAATGGTTCAAGAATGCTCTCCTTGATAATACAACTTGGGAAGATATACGCATTTTACTCAATGCTATTATATACCGCATTGGATATTACCCTTTTTGCACATCTATCACGACTCTTCGGAACGTGAGCCCAGTAGAAGAAGCGGAGATAATAGCCGCTCAAAAGAATTTGGAAAGTTGGAAGGATATAATCAGAGTAGATTCTTAGTTATTGCAAAAGAAGCGCTAGGATTAACTTTTAATGAGACTTTGGATAGTAGCTACGGATTAATAGAGATATTACTTCAGGAGTACTCATTTATGATGAGAGAGCGTAATAAAGGTATAGATGAAAGTGGAGAAGTTGAAGGAATAGATTACGAATGGATAGAACTTCCATCTTTTGATGAGCCAGGTAAGACTGTCAGAATGAAAAAGTATCTGGATATTAAAGGAAAAGCTAATAGTTAAGGGAATTTGTTGTCATGTTTATATATTAGGTTAACTGTTTTTTTTATTAAATTGGTTTAGAGTATTTCTTGATCCCTTGTATCTGTGAAGATATAGGGGATTATTATATCATGGGTGTTTCTATTAATGATTTTGTAATTATATATATCCACTCCCCAAATATTTTTCCGAAAGCCATAAGGAGAAATAAAATAACCCCACAAGAGATAATTGTAATCGCTGTAATAAAAAAATTACAATATTTTTTTACAAGCCTTTTTGCTGCCTGAATTACGTATAAAAATACTAGAATTAAACTAACAATCCATATAGCCAAAAAGAAACCTCCTAAAATACTTCCTAAATTAATAGGAGCATCTACCTTTTCCACAATCATTATTATAAAACCAGCCAAAGAAGCTATCGACGCTGATATGTTTAAATAGTTCGTAAATTTATCTTTTTCCATTCTATTTTTTTACCAAAAAAATATAAGCACAAGTATGTTTCATGTATTGTCTTTATCGCTCTCAATCAATTACTCCATATTCACTACAAATAGATTTTCCCTAGTCATAACGCTAATGAATAATAATTTATATATTATAAAAAGGCTATCTCTTCCCTTTTATTCCGACCAAGGACCATAATCTATTATCTTGCAAATTGGATTATGTAGCAAAGGGAATTGATAGCCTATATTGTACTAAGCAGGCTCATCAACTCCCAATTTGCAAGATAAAAAAATGTCCTTGGTCAAGACACTGCAAAGATGCTGATTCTTCCTGAAATAGCCAAATTTTGCCTCCTCTTTATATTTTAAGAATAAATGATATATGGGTATTCAGAATAAAGATGGTGCGTTATATTTCGCTACAGGTATAGATAATTCAGGGCTATATTCTGGACATCAGGAAGCAATGGGAATCATTAAAGCAATGGCCGGTGAAATTACTGCTTTTGATGTATTCGGAGGGATTGGTATTAGTGCGGGGATCGCTTTTACTCAAGCAGCAAAAGAAGCGTATAACTTCGAAAAGCAGTTCCAGCAAAGCATGAAGGAAGTTGCAACACTTTCAAGCGGAATAAAAGGCAGTCTTACCGATTTTATGAATAGCGTTATTGATATGACTAGAGAGGTTCCAGTCGGAGCCGTAGAGTCAGCGAAAGCACTATATCAGATTGTATCTGCAGGACATGATGGAGCGGATGCTATGAATATTCTAAAAGTATCTGCTAAGGCTGCTATCGGCGGCGTTACAGAAACGGCTACTTCGGCAGATGCTATCACTACAATTCTTAATGCATATAAAAAAGGAGCTTCTGAAGCAGAATCTGTTTCTGATATGTTATTTACCACAGCCAAGCTTGGTAAAACTACAATGGGAGAACTTGGAAAGAGTATTGCTCAAGCTGCTCCCATTGCCTCGTCCTTCGGTATTGATATTGAAGACGTGCTAGCAGCTGTCGTATCAATAACCAAACAAGGTGTTCCAACAGCCGAAGCGATGACTAAAATACGTGCGGCAATTATGGGAACGGCTAACCATTTAGGTGATGCAGCCTTTTCCGGACGTTCTTTCCAGGAAGCATTACAGCTGATCTATAACGAAGCAAACGGAAGTACTACAAAAATGAAAGAATTATTGGGTACCGACGAAGCTTTACAGGCTGCACTAATGATAACCGGACAAAATGCAGTAGGTGCTGCGTCCGATCTGGAACAAATGAAAAATGCAACAGGTGCCGCAGAAGCTGCTTTTATAGAAATGTCCTCATCAGCCGAGAATCAAATGAAGCTTCTTGGTAATAATATAACAGCTGCCCTTCGCCCGTTAGGAAAAGAAATCTTAAAGGAAATATCCAGTGCAGCGCAATCTATGAATGAAGCCTTTGCTGACGGAAGCGCTCAAGAAGCATTGAAAGAAATAGGAGCATTAATAGTTGTTGTTACGACTGCCCTTGCAGGATACAAAGGCAGTATTCTTGCTGTAAGTACTGCTAAGCAAGTATATGCAACGGCAACAGCAATTGTAAATCGACAGCGTGCTATTGAGGCCGCTGATTTAGTCCTTAAGAAAGGCTTGTACGCTATTGAGGCAACAATGATTGCAAAGAATACATCTTCTCGTATCTTATTGACAAAAGCCCTCAAAGCTCAAACTATTGCACAACTAAAAAATGCTGCTGCAATGTTAACTAATCCTTATGTATTAGCTGCAGCTGCTTTTGCTGGACTTGGATATGCCATTTATAAGTGTGCTACCGCTGAAACTGAAGCAGAAAGGGTACAAAAGAGATATAATAAAGTTGTAGAGGAACAAACTCAACAATTGGACGAGTTGAAAAATAAAACAAATAGCCTAGTTTCTATTGTTCAGGATGAAATTTCAACACAATATGACAAAGTTAAAGCATATAAGCAACTTCAAGCTCTAATGCCAACCGTCTTCTCCAATATGGATATTGAGACATTGAAACTTATGGATCATCTCTCTTTGAATAAACAAATTAATAATGAAATAAATAGAAGAGAAAGAATTGGGGCAAAGACTAATCTTGTATTAGCCCAAAATAAACTTAATTCCATAAATTCACGTCTTGAAAAAACAAGCAAAGAACAGGCTGAATCTCCTAGTGGACAAAAGGCCGCCGTTATTCAAAAAATTCAAGAGGAAAAGAGAATAGCAGAAGAAGAACTAAAAATTGCCCAAAAACGTGTTGATGAAATTCTTAGTATTCAAAAAGAAGCAGAAGAGAAATCAAAGCCTAAAGAATTAAAAATAATCTCCCTTCAAAGTAATATCAATACATTAAAAGCTGAAATTTCGGAGCTTCAATCACTCGTAGAGAAGGAACAAGAAGAAAATAATGGTTGGTCTCCAAACGCGTGGTTACTTAAAGCAAAAAAAGGTCAGCTTTCCACCAAAGAAAAGGAAATGAAGTCTTTACAAGGCAGTGGGACCAGTAAAAAAGTAGAGACTAAAACAGATAAAGCCTTTTGGACAAAGCAAAAAGAAGATGCGACGAAAGCATTAGACTCAATCGCTTCGTCTCAAAAGAAGTTGATGGACGCAGGGAACTTCAAAGGAATAGATTCTACTGTGGTGAAATCCTATAAAGAAAATGTCAAGAAGCTAAAGGAGGCTGAAAAAGAATTAAAAGTCTATGATTCATCTTCCAAGAAGGATGACCAAGCGAAAAAGCTACGTGAAGAACAGGAGAAATATAAACTCCTGCTAGATAAGCAGAATAGAGAGCAACAGCGTATGAAAGAAGACTCTGCAAACCAACTAGAGCAACTTGAAATAAATAAGCTTAAAGAGAGCAGTGAAAAGGTTCTAAAACAAAGGGAACTCAATCATAAACTAGAATTACAGGCTATCGATCGCGAAGCTGAAGACAAAAAGTTAAAAGTGATTGAAGATGCTCGTTCCGCCTTTGATGCTAATCCTGACAATAAAGATAAAATCTTCAATGCATCAGTATATGTCAAGTCAGAGCCAGTAAAGAAACAGTTTGATGCATTTGATAAAGTTGCTAATGAAAAAAAGGAAACTACAGATTTAAAGTACAATCGTGGGGATGATTTAGCTGATTTGCTGAATCAGTATCAAGACTATACGGACCAACGCCTTGCTATTGAACGAAAATTCAACGAAGATATTGCCACCTTGCAGGAACAACGAAAACAAGCAGTAAAGAATGGAGATACAGAACAGGTTGAACAAATTGATCGGTCTATTGCTCAAGCAACAAAGAACAAGGGAATGGAATTGATGGGCCTGGATTACGATAAGTTGAAAGAGTCTCCGGAGTATGTTCGTGCATTTGAAAATCTGAAAGAAACGTCTTCTGAAACTCTTAATTCTCTGCTTACTCAATTAGAGAATGCAAAGAGTACGGCTGCCAAAGTTCTTTCTCCGGACCAGCTTCGCGAATATACTAGTACTATTCAATCAATTATGGATGAATTGGATTCACGTAACCCGTTTCAATCATTATCTGACAAGAAGAAAGAACTAGCAGAAGCAGAGGAAGAGTTAGCTAATGCGCAAATTGAATTAGAAAATGCTAAACAGACTCAAGAAGCTGTAAAAGGTGGTGCTAAGATTGAAAATGGTGTCAAGTCCTCTAAATTCAACGAAAAGACTGGTAAAATTGATTCCACAAAAGCTTATCTGACCGAGGCACAGGCTTTGGATAAAGTAAAAGAAAAGACTTCGAGATACAATGAGGCGAAAGATAAGGTGGTACAGAAGGATGCTAAGGTAAAGAAAGCAGAGAAAGATGTAAAAGCACAGTTAGATGAATTATCAGACGCATTAACTGATGTTGGAAAATCAATCGGTGGACCGGCTGGTGAAATTACCTCATTGATTGGTGAAATAGGGACCTTTGCATTGACTGCTATGAGTGGTGTTGAAATGGCAGCAGATACATCGGCTAACGCTATCAGTACAGTTGAGAAGGCATCTGTTATTCTTGCTGTTATTAGTGCCGTTATACAGGTAGCAACAAAGATTTTCAGTATGTTCACTAAGGACGATACGACAGAAAAATACGAGAAAGCGAAAGAAACGTATGAATCCTATATTAATATTCTTGATCGGATAATTGAGAAACAGCTGGAGTTAGCGGAGACCTTGACAGGAGATACCGCAAACGCAGTTTATGAAGCTGCTATTGCCAATATCAAAGAACAAAGCGCAAATGCCCGAGTACTGGGGCAACAATACTTAAATTCTGGTGCTTCTGGAAAGTCACACTCAAAGGGTTATGATGAAGTAGATGATATGTCCGGTGAAGGTTGGAAACAAGCTGCAGAGGCATTAGGCATGTCCGTAAAGGAATTTAAAAAGAAAATGGGTGGTCGTATGACTGGATTATTTGATTTGACCGATGAGCAACTTGCGGAACTTCAGGAACATGCCGGTATCTTCTGGTCTCAACTTGATTCAGACACGCAGAAATTTGCAGATCAAATCGCAAATGGTGTCGGACAGGTAGCGGAGGTGCTGGAACAGCAAATAGCTGATACCACGCTTCTTGATTACAGCTCTCTTCGTTCAGACTTTCAGGACTTGCTTAATGATATGGACGCCGATTCTGCTGACTTCGCTGATAACTTCGAGGAATATATGAAGAATGCCATCGTAAATTCTATGCTTAAAGAAGAATTCATGGACAGCTTAATGGCTTGGAGAGAAAAACTTAACAATGCTATGGATGACGGTGTGACTGAAGATGAGTATAATGCACTGAAGGCAGAAGGGCAACAGCTCTCTAATGAAATGAAAGCAAAACGAGATGCAATGGCAAAAATGTTCGGCTGGAATGATAACGACGATGAGCGTGAGGCATCAAAGAAAGGATTTGCTTCAATGTCGCAAGATTCAGCCAACAAACTAGATGGAAGCTTTGCTGTAATGACTTCGCATACTTATTCTATAAATGAGGAAGTTAAGAGTATTAATTCAGGAACAGAGAAAATAGCAGAGAAACTGTCATATCTAATAAATATGGATAAGAATATGGCTGAAATGCTTCGGTGTAATGATACTATTGTTTCCCATTTATCGGATATCTCCAATTACACATCTAACCTTGTGGAAATAAGAGAGTTCATATACGCTGTAAAGCTGGGAATAGACACGTTAAACACTAAAGGTATAACATTAAAGCGATGAAAGAGCAATTATTGATTGACGGAATAGAGGCATATACCAGCTTGGGTATATGTGTTACAAAGGGAAGTTATAATAATCTTGTAGCATTTCCTGCCATGAAGGAACCAGATAAGAATGATTGGCCGGAGGAGGATGGACAAGAATTCGACCTTTCTTGTCCTGCATTGGATACGGCCGAAGTAAGCATTGAATTTGCGTATATAGGCAGTTTGGGTATTGGTGGACTGATTGATATACTTTCTGACTTGAGTTATCATGAATTTTACTTTCCCTTAATCGGCAGGAGTTATAAGTTACGTCTGTCTTCCCAAAGCAGCTATGTTATTAATCCGGGCCTTGAAGTTGCTAAATTTATTTTTAGTAACGACTTCCCCCGAGAAGTCGATTACGAATACCAGGAGCCCGTAAATGAGCTTCCAATGCCTAAAGGTTACGAGATTGATGACAAAGACTTATCCGATTATGGCGTAGTCGTATTGCAAGGTAGTAATGCTGAAATACTAAAGGCTCCGACGGTAAAAAAGAACCTATTACAGAATTTCAAGCGTCAAGACGGGGCAATCTACGATGGTGAAGTTGTGAAATTCCAAACCAAAGAAGTATCTCTCAAATGCCTGATGCGGGCCGGGACGGTTGAATTGTTCTGGCGTAATCACGATGCCCTACTCCATGATTTAACACGGCTATCTGCTAAAGTCGATGATGAAGGATATGAGTATTCCGATGCGGAACGTATATTTTATTGTGATGAATGGAGTGAAAGCTATCCCTGCTATTATAAGAGTTGTCAGACGAATGATTTCATGCTAAATAACGGTGTATGGTGGGAATTTACCTTGAAACTCGTATTTACCAGCTTCCGGATCGGAGAAACGGAGTTCTTGCTTTCATCCGAAGCGGGCGAATTTATCATAACAGAGGACGGAGAGTTTTATATAGATTTAAATTGATTTGCTATGCCATTAAAGAAGAAAAAAATATCAGAACTGAACGAAGCCAGCGACATGAAAGGCTTCTTCACTATCGGCTACCGAGTAATCAACGGAGTTAAGACTAGCCTTAAATTTGGTTTAGAGAAGATTCAGACTGCCTTGGATAATATGCTCAAGGCTACGAGTGATGCACAAACAGCAACTACCGATATGAGGCAGTTAGAAGCCACAGTTGAAGAGAATGAATCGACTCGTGAAACTGATGAATCCCGTCGCAATGCTTCCGAACAATCCAGGCAGACAGCCGAAACGAATCGTTCTCGTGAAGAGCAAGCCCGGGAAGTTGCTGAATCAGTACGTATCACTAATGAAAATGCACGTAAAACCGCTGAAAGTGGACGCTCTACTGCTGAAACTGCACGGGACAATGCAGAAAAGAAACGTGTAACTGACGAAGGTACACGAGAATCTAACGAGCAGGTTAGAAAGAATGCTGAAACAGCGAGAGGCAATGCCGAATCCGAACGTGTGACTAATGAGAATGCACGCAAATCTGCCGAAACTTCCCGTGTGTCCGAAGAAGATAAAAGAAAGACTACCGAAACAGAACGTGTTACGGCTGAAACCGGACGTTCCTCTGCTGAAAATATCAGAAAGCAAAATGAAGATGCGCGTAAGACAGAAGAAGCGGCCCGCGTAACTGCTGAAGATAAACGGGTAATTGCTGAATCCGGACGTGTTGATACAGAAGCTGAACGTGTCTCGGATGAACAAACACGTAAAAGTAATGAAGATGCACGCAAGACCGCTGAAACAGGTCGTTCTTATGCTGAATCGGAACGTGTGAAGGAAGAAGACAAACGAAAAACTGCGGAGAGTGGTCGTTCTTCCGCTGAATCTACCCGTGTTTCTGCCGAGGATAAGCGGAAAGCAGATGAAGCGACAAGGGAAACGAATGAAACCTCACGTGTGGCTGCCGAATCTGACCGTGTTACCGTCGAATCTGAACGTGTATCTGCCGAAACTGCCCGCAAGTCAGCGGAGACAGACCGGGTGTCAGAAGAAAGTAAGAGAAAGACTGCTGAAACTTCCCGGGCTACGGCTGAAACTTCCCGGGCATTCGAAGAAGACAAGAGAAAGCAGAATGAAGATGTGCGTAAAACTGCGGAAGGTACTCGCGGATCAAATGAGGCTAAGCGTGTAAACGCTGAAACGGAGCGCGTCGAAGCAGAGTCTCAACGTAAGTCAGAGTATGCCGGTATTGTGCAGGAAATGACACAGGCAACAGAAGAAGCCACGGCAGAGCTTGAAGCCGTTAAGAAAGCTACTAACGATGCAAATGCCGCTAAAAATGCGTCTGTTGAGCAGACAGCCCTTGCTAAGAAAGCCACGGATGCGGCTAATACTGCAGCTGGTAGTGTTAATGAAGCCAAAGAAGGAGCTAAGATTGCAGCGGCAGGCGCCAATGCCGCTAAAGCTGAATCGGAAGCTCAAACTGCCTTGGCAAAGAAAGCGACAGATGATGCAAATACGGCCAAAGATGCATCTGTTATACAAACAGGGTTAGCAAAGAAAGCCACGGACGATGCGAACGCTGCTGCATTGGCGGCTAACAATGCGGTTTCAGGAGTTGACGCAAAAGTGAAAGCTGCTGTCGATGCACTTGTTGCCGGTGCCCCGGATGCTCTCGATACACTTATTGAGTTAGCGAACGCACTTAACAATGATCCTAACTTTGCCACGACGATGGCAACAGAGCTGGGAAAGAAACTTAATATTTCTGATATTGTTAATAATCTGACAAGTGGAGGGACTAATAAAGTGCTTTCTGCCGAACAGGGAAAAGCTTTGAAAGCTGCTCTGGACTCACATAATCATGATAGTAGATATGAACTGACTATCACTAAACTTACCGCTTTTAATAAAGATTTTGGTACCACTGCCGGAACAGTATGCCAGGGAAATGATTCACGGTTGAGTGATGTCCGCACTCCCAAGGCTCATACGCATAAGAAAGCGGATATCAGTGACTTTCCTACCACAATGCCTGCAAGCGATGTACCAGCATGGGCGAAAGCAGCTTCTAAGCCAGCCTATACAGCAAGCGAAGTAGGTGCATCTCCATCTAATCACAATCATGCAGGTACTTATGAACCTGCATTTACCAAGAATTCGGCCTTTAATAAGAATTTTGGTAGTGCGGAAGGAACCGTATGCGAGGGTGATGATTCACGGTTAAGTGATGCCCGTACACCGAAAGCGCATACTCACAAAAAGTCTGAAATCAGTGATTTCCCCTCCTCTATGCCTGCGAGCGATGTACCTGCATGGGCGAAGCAGCCGAATAAACCTTCATATACAGCTTCCGAGGTTGGTGCTTCTCCGTCTAATCACAACCACGCAGGAGTATATCAACCGGTCGGAAGTTATGCAGCGAGTTCGCATACACACGGAGCAACGGATATAACTCCTGATAGTATTCACCGTTTTGTTACCGATACGGAAAAAGAGACGTGGAACAGCAAAGCTGCGGGAAACCATAATCACGATTCAGTGTATCAAACTAAAGGTAGTTATGCTGCTTCATCACATAGTCATGATGCGACGGATATTAACCAAGATAGTACGCATAGATTTGTCACGGATTCAGAAAAGGCAAATTGGGATAGTAAGGCTGCAGGAAATCACAACCACGATTCAGTATACCAACCTAAGGGTAGTTATGCTGCAAGTTCTCATAAACATACAGCGACGGACGTTGAAGAAGATTCGACTCATCGTTTTATGACGGATGCAGAACGTACAAAACTTAGTGGAATAGCCTCCGGAGCTAATAATTACTCTCATCCGGCTTCTCATCCAGCATCAATGATTGAAGAAAGTACTACTAGAAAATTTATGACTGACGCAGAGAAAACTTTACTAAGTTCTCTCGGAACTAAGTCTATTTTGGTAGAAAGTCAAAGTTTAAGACAAAACGGGTATCTGAAATGTAGTAATGGATTGCTAATCCAATGGGGAAAACATTCCGGTTCTACTTCTCCAAGTGTAACGATTTACTTAACAGAATCCTTTTTAGATGCAGATTATATCATTCAGGGAAGTATCATTAAGGATGCTTCTGATAATAATGTATATTCAGCTTTGCCGATTGCCAATCCTACAAAGAATTCGTTTAAGTTGGATAGGAATTTCTCTTCTACTGACATTGGAGTTTCGAGTGCTAAGTTTAATTGGATAGCTATTGGACGTTGGAAATGAAACTAAAACAAATTGTTATGAAGTATTGGAAACAAGGATTCTATGCCGCCTACCAAGAAGGTGCAATAGAGATTACGGAAAAGTATTGGAAAGAATTATTAGACGGTCAATCTGCCGGACTCATAATCGTAGAGAACGAGAAAGGATATCCCATATTGAAGGAATATGAACCGACCTTATTAGAGTTGAAAGCCCGAAAAATAGCGGAATTACAGGCGTATGACTCATCCGAATCGGTAAATAGCTTTAGTATTGGTAATGTATCCGGTTGGCTAAATAAGAGCACCCGTGTAGGTCTCATGAACTCAATTAGTATTGAAAGGGAATCCAGACGCTCCGAAACGACTATTTGGCTAGATGATGCAAAGTTGGTCTTGTCAATCGAAAAAGCCATTGATATGCTACAACAGATAGAGTTATACGCCCTTGCGTGCTACCATACAACACAAGGGCATATCAAAGCCATTAATCAGCTGGAAACAAAAGAAGAAATCGAAGCTTATAACTTTAAAACCGGCTATCCCGGAAAGCTAAGCTTTTGGGGATAACCAACGGTATAATCATAGCTTTCAATCTCTTCGATTGTATCCAATGCCTTGACTGCTGCAATATGTGATTGTGTTACATTGTAGCACTCAAGCGCATACATTTCCAGAGCATTCAGCATAGCCAAAGCGTCTGATATTGGAATGATATATTTTACTGCATCATACCAAAGTACAGTCTCCGTTTTACCCGCCTCTTTTTCGATATTAATTGAGTTAAATAATCCAACACGTGTAGACTTATCCAACCACATACTTTTAGCCCGTAATTCAAAAGAATTAACCTCTTTGGATTTGTCAAACGATTGAATTTCAGATACTTTTATTTTTTGCATATCTTCAAGGGAGTACTCGTTTTCTACCAATACAGGATACCCTTCATCATTGGTAACAATAAGCTTACCGGATGATTGACCATAGAGTAATTTCTTCCAATATTCAACGCTTATTTCTACCGCACCGTCTACCGGTGTGTCGTAGAAACCATTTTTCCAATACATTTTTTCTTCCATAATTCTCTATTTTATTATTTCCAAATTCCAATGGCAAACCAATCAAAGGCTTCACCGGGAAAGCCGCTTTCACCTGTAAACGGGTTGTAAAAAGTACCACTGACATAAAATGATGATGTACTTTTGTTCAAAGTATACAATGTTTGAACAACATTAGCACCAATTTCAATACCATAAAACACTTTGTATCCGTCATTTTTAAAAGACATCGGCATATATACTCTACGCTCCTTCTGTCCGGTAGTAGTGATACGTCCATATTGTATCAGAATCCCATTATTGAATTTAATGTATGTGTTATTTCCACTAGTTAATGTTGTTACAGCATTGGATAAATCGGCTTTAGCATACGTAGTTCCGAGAGTACTTAGTATATTTCTTTCCTCCGCAGTCATGACTTTTTTATCTGTTGTTTCCTGAATATCAGACGCTTGATGCTCATGAACCGAAGCGGCATAGTTTCCTGCCGGTTGATAATCGCCTAGAGGTTGATAACGCTCATCGTTGCGTATATCATGATTATGAGAATTAAAATTTTGCAACAAATTACTCAGTCCTTCCGCTAGTTGAGGAACTTGTATAAGCCGATTGAATATTTCGACCGCCTCCAACTGAATATTATATTTTTCTCCTGCCATAACTTTATGTTTATATGATTAATATACGTTCGTTACAATAGCTCTATAATAAAGAGATTCGCTTTTATCCCCCTCATTATCCCGAAATAAAGCAAGTGCAATGCTAACACATCCTCCGGGTGATAATTGAATGCTCGCTATATTAGTGCCTTGATTATACATCGTCGGACGGTTAGTATAAGTAAGTGATCCATCCGGGTTACTTTGTATTGTAATGGGGTATTTATTAGTAGGATGAGCTATAAACTTAAACTCACTCATCAAATTACCGCCATTTCTCGCATAATCGGTTAAATCAAAGTTTTTATATTCGGGTAGAATGAGCTTGCAATTAGAGTAACCATTACAATGCAGTATATAAGTATTATGTAAATAAGCATTTATATACATTATATACCTACTATTAATTAACTCTTGTACTTCATTGGAAGCGGTAAATTTGCGCACAAAACGTCTAGTCTCTAAATCCAACCCACATTTGAAACGACCTCCATATTGTATTAGAATCCCTTCAAACTCGGCATTTCCATAAGCAATTAATGTTTTATTCATCCACATATCTTCTGTATCTGATATATCAGATTTAAGATACATACCAACATTACGTTTACCCCCAGATGTTGCAATGTAAGGAATGGGAAACGCTAACGGAACATCTACATTTTCCATACTTGCGAGAATGCCATCCGTTTTCGGACCTGCAAAAGTAATTCTCCGATTGTCATATCTCCCCTCTTCATTAACGCCTTTATCCCCCTCTATTTTGAATGTTCCAAAATCTCCATTTTCGGCGCTAATTATGCCTGTGAAAGAATACTGCTTGCGAACAGGATCGAGTTCGAATACAATTTTGTCATCAACCACAGCAAATACACCTGTACGTTTCCCCCCATCTACAACCACATCTACCCCCTGTATAATTCCTGTTTTCTTACCTGTATCCGGATCCGTTGTACCAAAGAAACAGGTTCCATCTGGTTTAAGCTCATAAACCGACTTTCCATCGTTAGACATACCAAGTAGGGAACATCTAGCTGTTAATCCTTCACCGGGAACATATTTCATATACGAACTTTCATCACGTTCTCCAACATAACTACGTCCAAATGTACGTGTATATGCTTGTTTCGTTTGTTGATCGAATCCCTCCTCAATCACAGCTTTACCGTCAAGAGAATAAGAATTAATCCCTTGATATAAAACTTTAGAAGGTGCATTGTCTCCGAACGCAGATAATACGATTGCATTCTGCCTACTTATATCTGTTCGGTTTCCTAATTGAATGATAGTATCCCCCGCTTGTGGTATATCACTACCTACATCGCAATCATCTATCGATAGATCGATGTAATTATCACCGATAGCCATAACATAACGCCAATAATAACGATTTGTTACACCTTCATAAGCTCCTTCTTTTATATTAAACTGCCTGCATTGCGCAAAATCTCCAATAACAAAGTTACTTAACACGGCTTTTTCTCCATCATCAGCTGTGAAATAGCAGCGATAACGCCTTTCAGAAGATAGTAATTGTACGTCGTTAATATCATATAGAAGCGTACCATTCATATCGCACAAAGCTAATTCTGTTATATTATCCACTTTAGCGCATTTTATGCTGGCGGAAGATAAGATAAGTTCACCGGAAACATGCTTTGCCTCCTTGATCTCAACAGAATCAAATATAGCTCTTAATCTAACATAAAGCTCGTCTACTTCGGCATAAGATTTACCCGTATTTGGATCACGTTTAATCAAATATCCGGTTCCTAATGCACCAGATACAAAGTTTTTCGATTGAATAAAGTCGGATGTTGCTCCATTGTCAAGTATTATATGTCCTTTTGCAGTATCATCATATACTTTGGATACATACAAGTCTTTCAAAGACTCAATAGCTTTGTCTATTTTCTTACTGATAATATCAAGCTCTTTGTTTGTGCGAAGTGACGAAAATACATTTTCATCTGACAATTTTGTTTTAGTATCATCTTCTGCAATAATTCTCGACAATATCTCGTTCATAATACGTAATGAAGAAAGAGTATTATCATTGGATAATGCAGTATCAATATTCCCTAATGCTATAATACGGGATTTTATTTCAAGTAAAGTGCGAAGCGAAGAAAATACATTATCATCTGTTGCTGATCTTAAATCATCCTTTCCTAAAACAACAACATTTGATCCACCACCGTTGATGGTCACTGCACTGCTTCCGCCAGACGACACATCAACAATAGCCCCAGATGGATAATTTTTTGATCTAGGTAATGATGGAATAGCTTTATTCTTTATTTGAATCATCATTATGTTTCTATCATTTTACAGATAAATTGTTCATTAGCAAAGTCTATCTCCCCACCTGTTATCATAAAACGTTTCCCTATCATATGGTTATCTGAAAGTACGGATATAGGAGTTATAGAATCACTATTTATCAATACCTGTGTTAGTTTTATTTTGGTAGCTCCGTATTGATTAATAATTCGTCTTATTAAAAGCTCTTCCGGACGAATCAAAGTATTTTCAATAGATGAATAAAGATTATCTTTCAAATACTCATCCAATAGTAATACTTTACTGTAACAGGCACCATCATTATTATAACTTGAAATTTTAAACTCTATTTCATCTAATTCATTAATAAAGTTTTCATTGACAATATTCTCATAAATACGGTCGGAGTCTTTATCATCATCCATATCTAACGGATGACAATACTTTAACTTGAGGTCTTTTATTAAATATCCGTATGGGATTTGCCCCTCTCTTTCCGTTAATATCGGAGCATATATAGACATTTCAAGTGTACCGAATAAATTAGTCGGAATATCTATAACAACACCATCTGCATCAGAATACTTACCGAGTACTCCATATGTTTTGTACAATGGGACAAAGCCCGTTCCCATTTTACCATCGGCATTTTCAACACTAGATTGATCTAGATTAATAAACATGGTCGATGGAGTGTCACTCCACGTAAACCGTCCATAGTTATCTTTAGATACATATTTATCGCCGATTCTTATTCCTACCTTAATTATATCTTTTAAATATGTAATACCGTCCTCAGATGGAACAATTCCTCCACCAAAGGGAGAATCATGTTTATCTTTTTGCAAAACCTTAATACTCATATTGAAAGAAAGAGCGCCCCCCTTCCCTAAAAATAAAGCGTCTTTCTTTGCGCTGATAACTACAACCGAATCATTAAAGACAGAATTAGAAGTTATGTCATTAATCGGATCATACTTTGCGCCACAACGTTGCCGAACTTGTATCGCACACTCGTAATTATATGATTGTGCAGTCGGTGTCTTTAACCCAGACTCATAAGAGGCGTATCTTAATGGAATAGCTCCTAATAATTCCGTCGCATTACGCTTATCTTTATAAATAGACAGGTTTGTAACCGGAGATAAAATTCCATTTTTATAAGTAAATTGACACATGGTTAAAACATTAGGATATAACACCTCTCTCTGCGTATGCCTTGTATTGCCATTATCTAAAGACGTAGACACCTCCCCTATATTTGACAAGAGCTTTAGCTTATCAAAATCTTCGGTTATCTTGATTTCCCCAATAGGATAATTACTACATTTTACAGTTACTTTATTATATCCAGGCAAAATATCCAAAAAGTGCTCCGACCCTGCAAAGCCAATATCTGAAACATTCAATGCAATAGGAGTAATTTTAGAATATGAGTTCAGACCACAATCGTATTTATAATAAGTACTTTTGTGATCTATGTCAACAAAATACAAATCTCCCTGCCAATCTACACACGTCCAATTTAGAAATTTACAAAAGTGTTCTAATACCTCTAGTAAAGTCATAGGTTTATTATCCTCATCGAAAAAGTTTTGTTCACTTATCGTCATTTCTTCAAAGACATTCACATCGCTATTATAATTTTCTTCGTTTTTAGAATACACATGAGGAATAAATATAGACGAATAACACCCGCGAGACTGCTCAATGAACATTCGAAATAGTTCCCAGAAACTAATAAAAGCTAGTTGCTCAGCGTTCTTTGGTTTGTAGTTAACATATTCAAGCGTACTCATAGCGGAACTACATTCTATTTCTAGTTCGAATTTTGTAGACGTGTAATCCTGCGTATATAACTCTGGATTTATAAAACCCGTCCAAATAATATCATTTCCGCGCTTACATAATACTCTGTATTGTTGATATCCTGTCGAATACAAATTTTGCAAATAGTCACCTCCAACAATACGGATTGAAGCAGAAGAAAAGCGAGTCGGTGTATATAAAAAATCCTCGTCCTCAATTATCACGGAAAAAGGAGAATTTCCACTACCAACCAATTCTATACTTTTTCCTTCATAATTTTCTTTTTGTATCTCAATCAAATAAGATACTTCCTTTCTGGATTTGAAAGGAACCGTGTAGATAGTGCCATAATTTACCATAGTTTTTTGCCTGTTTTCTTTATATGATTGTGTAATGCTAAAAATATGCGATCCCCTTTTATTTCGACATCACTGTATAAGCGAACGCTTTGATCTTCCATTGATGGCGCGATCTTTTGTGATAAAGAACCATACAAACCTGAATTTAGCATCTTAAATAAGTTACTTTGTTGTGATCCGTTTAGAATCATCTCACCCGAATTGAGTAAAGCCGGAACCTTATCACCCGTAAATGACGCACCCGGAACGATACCACCCGTTGCGAATTTAGGGATACTAGCCATTGCAGCAACTACAGACAAAGCCGCCCCCGCCGCTGCAAGCCAACCAACGAAAGGTATTTGAGCCGCCGAATTTGCAGAGTTAGCCGCGGCTTCCGCTGTTTTGGCGGTGGTTAAACTTAAAATAGCCGGAATAGCCTGTGCGATACTTGATATAACATTTGCACCCCATTGCAAATATGAGGCGGCACTTTCATTTGTTACACCATTTAAGGCACTCATTACACTACCAATAGCCGAAAGCGAATCGGCATAATCTTCGTTCAAGTCTACATCTTCTTTTTTAAATAGCGGATCATATTTCGGCAATTTAAAGTCTTTACCATTCTTTCCATGAGTGGGAACTTTATCGTATGTCGGTTTTATCGGCATAGCCAAATCGCCGTCTTTCATTTTGCCATTTTTGATTTTGAACGCTTCTTGATCGACAACAAACTTTAGATTGATCTTCTTCTGTTCAAGTTCATTAATTGTTGCCTGAATCGTTGCGCGTGCTTGCATATCGGTTTCTGTGATAAGACTTTTATTCAATGCGGATAATTGAATATTTATTGCTTCTATGCTGTTACCGCTAGTCTCGATTTGCAATTTTATTTTCTTTGCTTCGAGTTCGTTAATAGTTGCTCTGATAGTCGATTTCACCTGTACGTCCGTTTCAGAAAGAATCTTCTTATTCAATTTAGATATTTCGGAATCATACCATGCCATAGAATCTTTTTTGGGTGTTGCTACTACTTTCGCCGCTGCTGCTTTTTCCACTGCTATTTTTGAATTTTCAAACTCCGTTGTAGATTCATTAAATTCTTGGCGTTGCTGAGCAATTTGTTGAGAAGTTGCATAATATTTTTTCCCCAGATCAGTTAATTTTCTCAAATCATCATCATTTAATTTATTCAGCAACTTATTATACATTATTGCATCTTTATATTTCTTCGCAGCCCCTTCTTGCGCAATTTTTGCTGCATCATTTATTGATTTTGTTTTACCATAATCATTTGTTCTAACTACATCTACTTTTCGATCACTCTCTATTTTCTTTGATAATTTCAAATACTCTTTATATTGTCCACCCCAATAATCCTTAGCTTCATCTCGAGAAGCAGACGGCATGAGATCAATTCTCATAACCTTCTCAAAGTCATTAAGTGATATATCTTTTGAGGACAGTTTTGTACCAACAGCAATACTTTTTGTTAATGCGTTTAAAGCGTCTGCAGCAACCGTTTTACCAGCCTCCTCTTTTTTCTTTAACTCATTATCCCAATCTTTAAATGCTTGATCTCGTTCGTCATTACTTAATTGTTTATTTTTAGCATTTAATCTTGATTTTGCTATTGCCTCATCAAATTTGCCTTGAAAATAATCGAACGATATTTCAGTATTACCCAATTGGTCTAACGCCGCATAAGCATCTTTAGATTTTGCTATAATATCATCCATTCCAGACAAAAAAGAAGTAAAGTCTCCAGAACCAAGCGAATAAAAAAATTCATCTACGCCATTTTTTGCCGACATCATAGCAGCGGCAGTTTGGTCTCCCAAAGTTTGCGAAGAATTGAGTAATTTAGTAAACCCTTCTCCGGCACTAACAACTAAACCAATTCCGCCTGCTACTTTTGTGAAACTAGAACCGACCGATTTAGCCATATTGCTAATACCACCTTGAAATGAATTAACACTATTCCTTGACTTCTCTAAATTCGCATCGAAGTCATTCGTTTTTAACAATAATCTTGCTATTATATCAGACATCTTTATTCGGGGTTAATTGTGATTCTACTTCTTTTGCCTTAGCTCGTAATCGTTGTATCTCCTCGTCCGTTACGCTCGTATCTTTCTTTTCTTCTTCATCCCACGAGAACCGGAGTATATCGGTTTGCTTTAGCGTTTTTGTGCTATTAGATTGCGCTATAATGAAACCTAACAACCTAGTTTGCTCCCACGATTCCCGATTGCGTCGATTCAATCCGTCTATAAACGATTCAACCTCGATAAAGTCCATTTTATCGAGGAAGTAATCGGGAGCTATACCGCCTTCGCCGACAACACGCGAATAGAGTTCGCGAATACTTACTGCTTTCGTTTCCGCGCTGTCACCTTCTTTTTTTTTACATCATTTCCTGCTAACTGCGAGCGCCGTTTAATCTCCTCTAAAATAAACTCTTTGAATTGTTCGAATAACGTCAAATCATTTTCGCACAATTCGATAAACTCATCAAATTTCAATTGGAAGGAGTCTTGATTACTTGCAATCAAGAATGAGTAAAACAAAAGGAATTCATCTAACATTTTTCCAAACTGAAACGGGTATCCGGATATAGATTCAAATACAAAGAACGCGCGAAGCGTATATTTCAAGATAAATTCTTTTTCATTAAGTGATATTGTTCTCATTGAATAGCTGTTTTAGTGAGCGGCAAAATACCGCCCATAGTTACTTACTAACCGTTTCTTTGGCTAACGCTCCCGTACCTTCAAATGAAATCGAGAATGTCGCTTTGTCGCCGTCCGGTGCATTCGCTTCTAAAGAAGTAATAACAGCCTTTCCGGTATACGCGCCTGCAGCAAGTGTCCATCCGGCTTCGGGCATTTCATTAATATCAGGATTGCCTACAATACCGAATTTCAGAGTTACGGGCTTATGTGCAATAAACAACGCAAATAACTTGTCATAGCTATTCGCATCCGCATCCGCGCTAAACACATTTTCACTAGAAGCGTTCCAAGACAGTTTTTTAATGTCCTTTTCCGTCCAGATACCAGAATCTTTACTTTGTGTATCGATTGTCTCAGCAGACAATCCCAATTTACAGGAAGTAGCCAAAGCTATAGCCTTATCTTCCATAAATAACATTAGATCTTTACCTAATACCGCCTTTGCCTTACTCATAATTTTATTGTGTTTTAGTTAATTATTCAGTTTTAAAAGAGAAAACGAGTCTTTGAATGAAAGTATCTTCGATAAAATCCTCATCCGCACTCATTAGTTTTGCATCTATTACATCGAAATCGTTATAACTTCCTCGTTTGGTTTCGAGTGATTTACGTACTTCTTCTGCTATTGTAACAGAGTTTGAGTAGTTATCACTAGCTACTACTACCTCAACCGAAACGGTATCTCCCGTACCGTAGCGATCTTTCGTGTATTCCGGCGTTAAAGAGCCACGTTTATAAATCACAAACGGGAAAGATGTTTCCGTTTTGGTTGAGATGGCATATATTTTATCAGAAACCAACTTTGTCAACTCTGTAGAGCTGCTTAACTTCTTATATATATGTTCGCCTATTGATAAACTCATTTCTTCTTACTTGCTACTTTCATTATAGAATCAATTATATTTTTCTCTAGTGAGTTCTCCGCTTCTTTCTGTTTCGATCTAACAGCGTCAGAAAAGAAATGAGAAGCATTTATAATACCTCTATTCGCTCCTTTTTTGGTAGCTCGTTCTTTGGTTCCCGACTCAAACCACTTTAGCATATATGCGCGTGATCCTTTTTTTCTTCGGTCGATCAGATCAACCCGAGCGCCGGAAGCATTACGATAAACCGCTATGTTTATTTCATTTTTTAGCGGTTTGAAAGACACTCCATTCTTTGAGCTTCCAAATTCTGCATCAGTAACAGCAGAAACTAAATTTTCTTGTGCTTGTTTACGAATGATAAGAATCGACTTTCTAAGAGCAGACGAAATAGCCCTTTTCGCTTCTTTATCATTCAACCGTTTAAGCAACTCGTTTACTCGCGTTGCATCCACTTCGACACGATACAATCCGCGTCCGGTGTATCTGTTATTACTCATTGATTACCTCTGCTTCTATAACCGTCGCTTGTTGCTTCCGGTCGTGATTAATAGATAAAATCTTATACTTTTGACCGCCGTAGTCGATTCGCATTTTAGCGTTGACCTCTTTGCAAATGCGAATCATTATTGTATTAACAGTCGTGTTGTATATCTCGCCGTTAGCCTCCTTGCGTGCACCAGACTTAAAACGGATATATGCGCGTTTATCGAACACCTTCACCCAACTTTCAGACGTGCCGCCCAGATTATCCCGCTTTGACTCGCTACGGTAAAAAGCAATCATTTCGTTTAATAATCCCGCTTGCATTATGTATATCGTTTTAAAGGTTGAAGTAATAGTTCTACGTGTCCCGGAATAACTTGCGGCGTGGCAAATGTTACCGATTCGCGATTAGCATAGTAATTTGCTGCGTAAATTCGGATAGCGTGCCAAATGCGCCTATCTATTTTTCCATCCTCAACATAAGCATCTAAGGGATTATTTAAATATGCTTCTATAAGGAGTTGAACGGGCTCAATAAGACCAGATATATATGTATCGTCCGTGTCGAAATCTACATTTAAATGCTGTTTAAGCTCTTCGAGTGTTACATATTGTGCCATACTTCAAGAAATTACAAAGGGCTAAAGCTATGAAGCCAAAGCCCTTTAATTACTAGTATATTATAAGACTATGCGCCTTTCTTAGCAATAGCAAACGCTTCGGAACGGGCTATCACAATATCGTAATCGGAGTTTAACACAAAGTTTACGATATTACTTTTTGCTCCTGTATATGGATCGATGACTAAATCCATATCGCCAAACTGACCTAATGCGACATTAGAGAATACACCAAAACCAAGAGAATCCGCATCCATATAATTAGTAACGAGCACCGGATAACCATTCACCAAACCATTTTGGCAAATCATTTCAGCTGAACCCGCTGCCTTCGGAGTGGATTTCAAAGCGCCATATACCTTCGGAGTACATACATAAGCGGCTGTACCATCCGTAACATCCACACCTGCATTCATCACAGTAGATTCAAGCTCTACAACATTGGCAAATGTCAAAGCGGTAGTATATTTCACGTCCGGCGTAGTTTTCACAAAAACGCCATTACTTGCACCGGAAAGCGCAGTTCCCGAAAACATCCATTTATTCAAAGTACGGGCAACACCGAGCGAAATTTGCTTCAAAACAACATCCTGCAAAGAATAGTTCGTTTGGTTGATCGCACGTTTTGATACAGGAATAGAAATAGAGACACGTTTAGGAGAAGCCTTGATTTTGTCGATGTTTAGTTCTGTATCTGTAACTGCAACATTCTCACCCTGTATCGTAGCCTCAACCGCTGCCAATGTTGGAAAAACGAGATCGCCCACGAGTCCGCTTTGCATCTTGATACCCAACTTATCGATTACCAATCCTTTTTCGAGCGGTTCAATGATTTCACCGATTGTAACCGGAACCATGCTGGCAGCATCGGCTGTATCTGTTACAGTTACCGCACGTTCTACAACTTTAATACCGCCTTCCGATACTACTCCGTCGTATTCTTCCAAAGAACGATGATTCACAACATCAAAAACTGCCTGCGAAAACAGTGCGCGACGGTCTGATACTAAACCCGCATTAATGTCTTCAAGCGCGCGGCGCTCTACTTTCATCTCCAAAAGTTCTTTTTTTGTTTTCAACTGTTCAAACTGTTCTTTCTCATTTGCATCCAATGCTCTTTTCTCTGCCTCTGCTTTATCCAGCATAGCACGCATTTGCTCTTTGTATTGAGCAATTGTTTCAAATTCTTTTCTCATGCTTCAAATTGATTTGCGTAAATTATTAAGTTCAACTAAATAGTCTTTATTCTCATATGACAACTCCTCTATTACATCCTCAATACTACGAACTGCCACATCAGTTCCATAGAAAGCAGGATCGACAACAGGAGATATATCGGAAATTCTATCTATTTTATGTACAGTACGAAGTAGCAGCCCGTCTTTCATGGAATAGGTAACTTTCGTTTTATCCTTCTCATTTGCAGCGTATGCAAACGATGATCCGAAGATGTCGCCACGTTTAATCATCTCTACAGCAAAGTCGCCATCCGGAGTATTAGGAGCTTCAAACCTATATTTTAATCCGTAGTCGTCAAGTTCGAGCGATAAAGTGCCTTCGCCACGATTAGAACGGGCTAACAATCTCTGCTTATTATGATCTAACAAGGCTTTGACGTCACAATTGCGTAACAAATCCTCCGTTATAGCCCCTTTCTCGATAACCTCAATAAAAGCACGCTGTTTCTCCTTATCGAACATTACGCGGCTTTCTTGTCCGAATACAACTGCGTATCCTTCTATAACTCTTCCGTCTCCTGCTTTTGGAGCGCCTAGCTCTGTAAAACTTCGTATTTCCATATTCTACAAGTATCGTTTACTATATACTTATTTATCCATTCTTTGGTAGCTCTAATTTTTGATTAGCCGTTTCGATAGGCTGAACATTGCAGGAAATAAATACCTTATCACCTCCTTCAATGGGTGATTGATCCACACGCCTACGGGCTTCATTGACACTAAATATTCCGGCTTCTTCCATTGTTTTAAGATATGTCGCCTGAGTAGTTAGATCAGTTTGATACAAACAAGCCAAATCGAATGAGATTTTGTATAAGTGTGCTACCGAGTTAGGAATTAGTTTATAATTAAACTCTGCCTCGATTTGTTTCAATATTGGCTGCAGGGTATCAGTTAAAAAAGAAACATTGCTCATTTCGGAAGCCTTGTAATTAGTAGATTGTCCAGCAAATACTTTATCCGGATGCACGCCGTAGAACCTGCATATATCAAGAATACTGAATTTCTTTGTTTCCAATAACTGCGCATCTACCGGATTAATAGAAAGTTGATGGAATCCAACATCACCGGGAACGGAAATAATATCTCTCCCCGTATTTAATTGTTCTTCTATGCGATCTCCAACGGTAGAGAGTTGAATATCTGTCATACCTGCACCGGGCAACCCTCTATTTGTTTCTTTTACACCAGAAACAAGCCCTTTTATCTTACTTCCGTTTTGGAAGGTTCGCAAGTTCTGATTATCTGCACTTGCAGCGATTGAAAATATGCGGCTAGCGTACGTTATGGTACTTACCCCTGTATATCCCCCATCTAAACTATTATTTTTAAGATGGATAATTTCGTAAGATTCAAAACGTCCGTATATCCGGTTATATGGATCAGAAATAATATAAACATCATTCAATTTGTCATAGGTTACTGTATTATTTGCGCATAATACAAGCTCGCTGACACTACCGAACTTTCGACGGATAACGATGTAGGCGTTTCCTTGATTTACGATTTGAACAACCATATTCCTAACCATTTCAAAACTATTCATCCGGCGATTAGGCATACGAGTTAATATCGTATATAATTCATTTTCCTCGTCTGGTGAAAAATAACCATCCTTTTTCCGCTTAATGATAAGGGGCAAAGATGCAATAGTTCCCGAAAGAATGGAAGTACATCTATATGCGGCTGAAAGTTTCATAGCCTGGTTACTGCTATTTACGTCTATTGGCTGATCGGGCAACGATGGTAATCGAGTATTTATCGCCGCATTCTGATTCGCCGTACTCGTTTCTGCATTTAAAGCGCGTTTTTGCGTCTTTGAACGCTCCATTTCTAAATTAAAAGATAGTTTCATTATACCTCCATGTTATTAAATAAGTAGAATGTCATTAGGTTTGTTATCGTCGAATCAATCTTCGCATTATGCGTTTTCTTGACTGGCTTCTTATTCATATTCCGATCTTCGTCTAACACCGCATTACCAAAGCAAAACGGCGTTATCGGATTAGGGCTAAACGTGAGCTTGTTCCGATATAGTGCAAGTTCAAAAGATTCTATCGGGCTTGTAAACGTCCCGTATGTCTGCTTAACAGGCTTTGTATATTCACTCGCACCGCCTACGGAATAAGTAAGAAGGTTCACAAATTCAGCCGATTTATACGGATCGTACCCAATACCCATGATTTGCAAATACTTTGCACGTGCGAGTATATCGTTTACTATTTGCTGATAGTCTATAATATCACCATCGCAAAGAATTAAATAGCCCGCTTTCGCCCAACCTTCGTAAAGTTCTCGATTCGGATGATCTTTCAAAGCTCCTTTCGGAAAATAGTAATCCGTGTGCGAATGAAAAGAGCCGCTTTCTTTCGAATAGATATTATAAGTAACCGAAGAGAAATCGTCTCGGACGGACAAATCAACCGCCGCCATCGTCAACGGATAAGTACCGATATTCTCAATTCTAATATCTTTGAATCGCTCTTCGATCTGCTTCGCCTCTATCCATTTTGTTGTCGAATCAACCGCAAATACATTAAGTAATTTTGTTCGAAACTCTAGTGCGTCCGGTGCGCTGTATAAAGCCTTTTGGTATGCGTCAATATAGAAATCTTCATAAACGGTTATACCCATGTGCGGTTGTACCTTACGCCACGTCGCCGGATCTCCTTCCTCATCATCTATATCCGGCTCGAAGATATGCGCAAATATTGAATCGTTTTCAATTTCACCGCGTAGGATTGCTTTATACATTTTGAGCATTTCGACGAATGGAGCTGTTTCTTTATCGGATGCAGTCGTTATAACTACGGTTAAAGGGTTGAGCCGTGCACCCATTGAGGAAGTTAATACATTCTTCAACGCGGCGCTATCGGCTTGTGAATACTCGTCTACTATTACCATGCTTGCGTTAAGTCCGTCTAATTTATCCGGGTTAGAGGCAAGGCAACGGGCAAAAGAGGTTTTTCCCTTTATGCGATTATATATGATTTCTCGATTAATTTTGAAGTGTCTAAACTTCGGATCGAGAGACTTTAAAATATTACGTATTTCATCAAAACAAACTTTCGCCTGATTATATGAGTTTGCAGCAACGTATGTTTGTGCGTTCGCATCACCGAACAACAAATCGTTAATCGAAAGACTCGCTACGCTTGTTGTCTTACTGAATTTACGCGGGACGAACAAAAGAGCTTCACGAATCAAACGTTTGTTTGTACGGGGCTTGTAAAACGCTAAAATATTAGAGAACTGAAACACCTGTATCGGAGTCAGTTTATATCTAGTCTTTCCCTTTGTGCCGGAGAATTTCAAACGCTCGTAGAACGTGACGAACTTCTTTACTTCCTTGATCCGAAATTCGTATTTATCGAGGAAAACAAAGAAGCGGCGAACGGCTAGCAACTCGTAAAGATTGTGCGCGTCCGGATTGTTAATACAACCTTTGATATACACATTTAGTCTTTCGTCTGCCTTATCTAGTCCATACGAGTCAACATCGATGTTTTGCAGATCGGAAACAACCGACCGCTTTAATGCTATCAGTTTATCCCTATTCTCCTTCTCCATCACGATCAATCTTGTTTACTTCGTTAATCAAATCGTTTACTTCGTCGGCGTCAGATGCGGATAGCGTTTGGAAAGTCAAACCAAGTTCGCGTAATTGTTTGCGCGTTGCTTCGAGTGCATCGAATAAAACTTTGAAAGCAGGATGCGCCGTAAGTTTATCATTATTTTCGCGGGACACTTCTTTCACGTATGACTTCATACGCTTCTTTGAAATATCGTTTAATGCAATTTGAAACGCCATATATGAACCTGCGCAAAGAGTTATACAGAGGTCTAAATCTTCCGTATATGTTCCCTGCGACTCCATCGCGGCGCGAATTTTTTCTTTTATGTCGTCCAAATCACACATTTTTATAGGCTTTTTGCATATAAGAAAAGTTCGCAAGTATTTGGTAGCTCGGAAGATGCGCGCAAAAAGTTCACCCCCAACGCATACCCCCTCATTTCAAAAATTACTCGCGTGTGTAAAGATGGGGTGAGGTGGGTTTAGCGTATCGCGTTAAAAAATAAAAAAAGCCGCCCCATGTATCAATAAAAGCATTATATTTGCTTTGAATTATATTAACATATAAATTATGAAAGACAACATACTAAAGGAATACACCGAAAAAAAGTATATATTCGAAAAGCTTTCTAATAAGCTAGAAGCGTTAATAGGCGACATCCTAGAAGAAAATAAAATAATTATCCACCAATTAAGTAGTAGAGTAAAAGAAGAAAGAAGTTTATCTGATAAGATAGATATTAAAGATGGTAAGTATCAGTGTTTAAATGATATTACCGATATTGTTGGAATTAGAATTATTACGTATCTAGATAGTGACGTAGATACTATCGCAGAAATGATAAAAAAAGAATTTAATATTGATGAAGAAAATAGTGTAGATAAAAGGAAGCTCGACAATGATGTATTTGGATATCGTTCTTTACACTATGTAGCGTCTTTTAAGGAAGAAAGATGCAATCTTACTGAATTTAAACCATTCAAAGATATAAAATTTGAGATACAAATACGCTCTATATTACAGCACGCATGGGCAGAGATTGAACACGATTTAGGATATAAGAGTGCAGTATCTGTTCCTGATAATTTTATAAGATCATTTAATAGATTATCAGCTTTACTTGAAACAGCAGATATTGAATTTGACAGATTAAAGAAAGACTTAAAATCTTATGAAGTGAGATTGCCTCAATTAATAGAAAATACTCCTAATGACATAGAAATTAATCAGGCTTCAATTATTTCATTTGCTAATAATAATCAAGTCAATCAAAATGCGATCTCAATTATACAGTCAACGACTAATTGTGTAATAAATAATATTACTTCAAGTGAGATTCTTCTAAAGCAACTAAACTTTTTAGATATAACGACAATAGGAAAGTTAGATATGTTTATGACATCTTACAAAGAGAAATATTTATTATTCGTGAAGGAATGTACATTAGAACTTTACAATCAAGAAGGGGTTTATCCTTTGGGCATCAGCATATTAACTCCACTTTTTTATTTATGTTTTTATATAGCCCTTGATAGAAATGTATACGATGAAATGATGAAAAAAACTCGTATAAGCAATGATAAATTTGCTTCAAGAAGTGATATTGCCTTTAAGTCTGCATATAATAAAGTTAATCCTCAATAACCATTTGAAGATTAACTTTAGATTTTCTATTGAGTGTCAGTAAATTAAAAATACTTATCTATAAACCTTTCCGTCATTCGTTTATTATTCGCCTGAACCGCCTCTTTCGAATGACTGAAAGCGCACCGATGTATCTCGGAGTGGCACAAATGGCAGAGACTTTGCAGATTGTTATAATCAAACATTAGTTGCCTCATTCCGAGTTCATGCGACACGGACTCAACCGGGACAATGTGATGTACTTCGGTTGCAAGCGTACTTAATCCATTCGCTTCGCACACTTCACAAACCGGATTGCTTTGTAGCTTCTTAGCTCGAAGTAACTTCCAACGATTAGAGTTAATCATCTTAATGTAATGCGGGTTTCTACTCATAATTCATCATAATTAAAAAGAATCTTATCACATTGATAACAATCGTGCAACTCCTTTCGTGTTGCCTCGATGTCGTCCGTTTCTATCTCAACTAAATGCGTCTCGGACACATCGCCCGATTTGCATTGAATACGTCTAATTATATACATAACGTTTCGATCCTATCTAGACCATTAATCAGCAATCTAATCCGTGCGCAGTTCCCGTCGCATCGAGTTGATTGTGTTTCCTGTTTATGTATCCGACTCGCACAACCTTTGCAATTCTTTGACGGGCACATTTGTTTATACACTTCGATAGCTTGCCGCCTTGTTTCGTCTCTCTGTATCCGAGCTGCTTCGATAGCAACTTTTCGGATTAAGCCACGTGAGCGGATGCGCTCGTTTGTGGCTTGTTCGATGTACTGTTTTACTTTACTCATTTTACCGTGTTATTTTTAGGTTTGTAATTCCATCCGTTTAACTCGTAGACTTTCCGTTTCGCCTCTTCCTGCGTTGCCGCATCATCTACCTTTGTGTCTCCGTCTGGATCACGACGATAGATATTGAAGTGATGGAAGCGAGGGGAATAATAATACTTTGGTTTATTCTGTGTTTGTTCCATTACTGTTTATTTTTATTAAACATTCGTCTTATATGTATCATAATTTTTATTATTTATATAAATTCGTGCTTAAATTAATTTTATTATATGTGTAAAAATAGAGTTATATTGGAGCGAATGATACCCGTAATCCAGCAAAAAAAAGACAATCAAAATAGGCTTTATCTATGCGAGCTCAGAAATATTTTTATCGCCGAATCACTAAATTTTCTCAATAGTGGTGACGCTATATGTATAGCTAAAAATAAGCTCCTATTCGAAGATTGCCTTATTGATACTATATCTTATGACTCTGAAAGTGTTAATTTAAACGAGCAACTACTATCTTTCTTTTCAACCAATATAGAGAAAATTGAATCGTTTATACAAGCTAGAATTGGAGTTAGTATCATTTGAATCTCTTCAATTTATTAATTCTACACAAACATTCTAGGCTGCATCCGCGACAAAATGATTTTATTCGCATCTGCATAGAATTTCTTCTTTATCTCAAATCCGTATGCTTTTCGCCCGCATTGAGCGGCTGCAAGCAATGTTGTCCCACTTCCGGCGCATGGATCTATTACAACATCTCCGTTATCGGTAAAAAGCTCTATTAATCGCTCAAGCAACGGCACTGATTTTTGTGTCGGATGAATTCGCGGTGTATCTGTATCTCTAGGATAATCAAAACAATTAAAGACCATACGACCGCCATTGTTAAACTTTGGAAGTTTTTCCCGGTACAAAAGCACACCATATTCACAGTTACCAACTATCTTCATATTAGCCTTTAAAACTTGTGCCGAAAAGTTCTTTCTAAATACAAGGTTTATATAATTGTTAAGTCCATATTCCTTCGCTTTCTGTATAAGTTCGAATTGTTGTTCAAACTCGCAAAAGACAATCATACAGGGGGATTTTCCTTTTTCTTTCGGCTCTTTAACGAGCATCTTACTACAAAAGTGAAGAAATTCAGTAATTCGAAAATCCTTATCGGTATCGAAAAATTCTTTTCCGGCTAATTCGCTTTCTCCGTTAGAATTGTCTCCGTCGATATACCAAGATGGATTAGAGCCGTATGCGTTCTTCCCTATATTGTAGGGAATATCCGCAATGATTAGTTGTGCTTTCGGAATACCGTATGTTTTATAATTTTGGAAATGGTCGTTAAATAGTTCTACGTCTTTCATTGAAGCAATAATATTGATCGTTAATAAATTCGTCTTCACTCTCCCCTACCTCGCTTTTTACAGGCTTCTTTACCGGAACGCGGATCGCCTTTTCTATAAACTTACTTGATAGATACCTATTCGCTTGTTCCCAATCTGTAAAGTGTAAATCCGGATCGGTATAGAGCGAGATAATCGTAGAGTTCAATTTGTCGAGTGCTCCGAATGCACTTGAATTTATTGTGCCGTCTAAAGGTGTAAACTTGGCTACTAAGTCGTTATAATTCTCTGATACAAATCGGTCTATATATTTCCGATTTCGTTCATTTGCTTCGGTATGTTCTATGGGGATATCGTGCAAATAATTTGTGTTTGATAGTTTTTTAACCATATTAAAATCCTTCTAATCGTTTTTGTCCGTTCATTTCGTCTACCTTGTATTGTGGTAGTTTTCGTTTTGGTTTTACATACTCGAAATGACGTTCCGCATCTGATAAGTCGTAAAACATTTCTTTGATTTCATCCGGTAGCATTTCTTCATCATCATCGCCGGGTTGAGGATCAGCAACCCGAAGAAAACAGCCTAAAATGTACTGCATAATCTCGTATGTGCTTTTGAAATGGTAATCGGCACGAATTTTATCAAGCCTTTGCCATTGTTCCAGATCAACCCGAACGGGAATCTTTTTAAAGTACACTAATTTCTTTTTTCTTCTTCGCATGGTTTCGTTATATTAATTATCTTCTACTAGCTCCGTTCAGGTCTAAAACGTTAAACATTTCATTTATTCTATCTGCGATATACGCACCGTAAATAGTCTGTATTTCCTTGATCGTTAAGTTTGTTGTAACATGGGTTATTACCTCATGTCTCAACTCATACCGACATTGGAAAATATACTGCATCACGTTTAACTCTGTACCGAAATACTTTGCGGGAATCGGTTCCCGTCCTAACTCATCAAAACAGATCATTCGCGGTATTCCGTTGTTGTAAGTATACAATTCCAGCGCATCCTTTCCACGCATCGAAAAACCGTTTGCAATGCAGGAAGCCGAATCAATTCTAAATCCTCCGATCGGATAACCGCCTTTCGATTTACCGCGAGTAAAATAGCTATATCGGTTCAGAATTTGCATGATAGTACTTTTCCCCGTACCGATATTGCCACGCAACAATAGCCCCTTATTTACGTCCAACTTCTCAGATCGTCCTTCTGCATATAAAAACAATTGATTCATTAAGTTTTTATTTGATTCGTCAATCTTAAAATCGGGACAAACATATTTGCAGCACGCTTTGAACCACTCCGGACGCTTTTTTATTTCTATCGGCTCGTCATAATATGGTCGTCCGTATGATAGTATCTCCGCTATCGGTAGAGTCTGTTTGATTCTTGTTTCCATTTCCGTTTTTATTGTTTTTCAGCTCAAAGAATCCTGCCCAATTATTCGCAATCGCTTCATTTATAATTTGAGATGCAATTTCAGGATTACCCTTGCTTAATTTTACTAATTTGTTGTAACACGCTTTGAGTGATTTTTCCGATTTATAGTTTTCTCGTCTGTCTTTCTTGTATTCAAGCCAAAGAATAAACGTTTCTAAAAACTCAGTAGATATAAAATCAAAATCCCCATGAGAGACTTTAGAGAGTATATTTTTGTTTGGTTTCTGTTTTAGTTTATTATAGTCTGTACTATCCCCTGTATTATTGACTCCCTTAACTACTGTACTATCCCCTGTATCATTGGCTGTTTGATTGGCTGTAAAATTTACAGTAGTTGTTACAGTGGTTTTAAATTCCTTCACGAAAGAATAGGAGCTTATAACACGTTTGTTTTTACCAGATTTATAATAAATCAATCCTGCATTTATTAAAGACTCACGGGCTTTTATTAGTGTTTTCTCATTCACGTTAAGCGCAAAACAAAGTTCAATGTTCGAGCAATCGAAAACGTCCCTCCAATCTTCGCCGTTACAAATAGCCACTAATTCATAAAAAAGGGCTTGTTCGGTGGCGGTAAATCTGAAACGTCGTCGTGCTTTTCTCATTTTTTCAGTTAGAGTATATCCGTCTATATTCATCACACTTATAAAATCTACCTAGCGACATAATAACTACATACTCTTACCCCTACCGACCTCCCTACCTTAAAGACAGAACAATAACAAATAAAATTACTCTCTTTGCCACCGTTCCTACACGTTCGGCAATCATGTTTTACTCGCTTTGGTGATGTTTTCGTTTTCATTCCTATACCTCCTTTATTTTAATTCCATGAACGTGAAGCATGAGCTTACGTTTGATTATATACTCTTTTGTTCGAACTCCTTTCGTATCTTCGACGACATATTCACCATCCCGATAATAAACGAAGTCTGCAATGTAATAAACACCCCGTTCGATAAGTTCTTTCTTACGCAACATCTTCCGTACTCCTTGCACCTCATAGAAATGATATTGCGGCGAAATAAGCTCGAATTTAACTTGTTCCTGTAGTCCGGTTATGACACCTTTCTTTTCTAGGAGTTTTAACTCTTTAGCGCGTCGGTACTCCTTTTTAGAGTCGTATCCGTCTATCTTAACATTATTATATTTTGCCATATATTAAAAATAAATTGTCGTCTAACCAGATATTCTCTACGCTGATTAGACGTAGAATATAGAATTTAAAACTTAAATACGAGGGCTTTCACCTCACGATGTCCTTTGCATCGGCATTATTGGTTAATAATATTATTTGAAATAGTCTTTATTCTTTCTTTTCGTACGGATAAACATCGACAATCGCCGTTTCTTTAAGGAGAATAGAAGAATAATCCGCCATTGTTCCTTTCATGCCTTCGTCAAGTTTCTTCATTGCGTCGTGAATGTCTGCAGCCTTTATAAGTACGTTTGTATAGGTTCGTTTCTCTTTGCCGCTTTTCTCATCAAGCGTAATGAAAGCAAGTCGCCCGGCAAACCATTTATCGGCAGAATCTTCTTCGCTCGTAAATATCTCGCTATAATGCGCGCGGGAAATATCGGACACAGTGAACTCACCGGAAATAAACGGTGTAACTTCTTCGATTATTCGTGATTCCGCTTCGGTGAAACTTAACGCATCGACCAAATACGGCTCAGTAACTTTCTTCTGCATTCCGTTCTCCATTACTTTTTCATAACGGATTTTACATAAAAACCAAGTGTGCATCATTTCGTGTTTATTAAAGTGTTTATAAAAATGTGATTAATCGTGTTGTGTTAATGTTGTGACGGTACTTTCTTTGTTAGCCTCTTTAATTTTTCCCGTAACTTATAAATCTGATTCTTTACCGGGACGCTATTTTTCGATTCCGGCTTTAACGTTTCGATCTGTATCTTTAATTCTAATACCGCTTTTGCTTTATCTATACAATCGAGAAAGTCCAGACCGGAACGGATAGATTCATCTATTATTTCGCTAGACAATCGGATGCGATCATAGAGTTTTTTTATATCCTCTGCATGATTGGAACGGTTCATTTCAAGTATCCGACCGTCATTTACATAGCCGTCATAAATGACATAATACAATCTGTTTACATCCGGTCTACCAAGAAAATGACCGAGAAACTGCCAATAATATTCATCTTTTTCGCTGATGGCATTACTAAACTGCAGCGATTCGATTTTACCTTGCGACATGGGACATTTGATTTCACCCAAAGCGATAATCTTTCCATCGAATCCATACACATAAAAATCTGGGGAATCCCCAAAGCCTTCAAACGGTTCATTAAAAATAATATCACTAAAATCTGTTGTACACGATTTAACATCATTCATCAATTGACTACGAACCCATTCTACCGCCAGCGGTTCATTTTCGTGCCCCCAATCGAAAGCTTTTGCGCTTCCATTTTCTCGTATTGTCCCGGTTCTACGTTCATACCGTACTAAATACATCGCATCCAACGCAGCTTTACCAAAGGGACAACCTTTGCCAGCTTTCATTAAGTCGGGAAGTGTAGAGGCGGTTATTTTGCCCCGTCTCCTCTCCTTCCATTCCATTTCTTTTTGCTCACTTGATTTCATGTGTTACTAATTCTTTTATTTGTTCTCTAGTCAGTTTATATTTCGTTTGGACTTGTGCAACCGTAAAGCCACCCGCCAAACCGTCAAGGATATTTTTCCAAATAGCCGATCCTGTTTCTACCGTAGGCAATGAGTTCTCGACTTTCGGCATAAAAGGACGAATGCGAAGCGAATCAACTTTCTCGCCAAAAGCATCTACCATTACCGCGCCTATTTGAATCTGTTTGTTTATCCACTCCTCAATATTAGGGGATTTAAAGAGTTTCGTCATAGTCTTGCAGTTCGTCCGGTTAAGAATCATCGGTTTTACATTTTCGTAGAAGTAAGCGACGAAACATTCTTCTTTCTTGCCGGACGCACCGACTACTAATTCTTTTTTCGTTTCGCGGATAGTAAGAATTATATCTTTTCCATCCGGTAGGCTGTAAGCGCCTAAATAGTCATAATTAAATTGAGTTTTCCAATGTGTCATTATCGTATTCTTTAAAAGTTATCTTTTCCATCCTGATAAAGTGATTCATAACAACGTGTACAAACCGTAATAATCTTTGTTCCACGCCTACCACGTTCATACGTCTCTACTTCCAGCTCAATCTCTTCACCCGGTTCTATTTCTTCTCCGCAATCTTCACAAACTAGAGTATCAGTAGGACACGCGCCAAGAACCGTGCAGATTCGACAATTACCGATACATTGAGGATTCGCCGCCATGTCGTTTCGTGTTTAAATAGTTACAGACTAGCACATATACAACCGTGATAAATACGATCAATAGTGCGATAATTAATTTGCCCGCCTCCGGATCGCCCTCTGCAAGGCTACACGCTAAAAGCATTAAGATGATAGCAACCGGACTTTGTTTTAGTGTCAACATAATATTTCTTTCTAGATTACCTTATTACTCTGTATGAATCTATCTATACTTGATAAATCGTACCAGATCATTTTTCCAAATTGAGAAAAGGAAACTAGTGCTTTTTCTCGTAACGTTCTCAAAAAATCATCCGAGCATCCTATATAGAATTTTGCTTCATCTTTACTAAGCCACTTCTTTACTATTGGCTCAACCTTTCCGGTTACTCTAGTTCGTCCCATTGTCGTATCATTCTTTGCGTTCAACATAAATGTTATCTCCTTCAATCCAAGTTTTAAAGACCTTTCCTTCATCAGTCTTTAAATCGGACGCGGTCGTTCTCACTGATTTTCTGCGGTTGCGTGGAAAGTAGGTTTGTCTTCCTACTTCCATCGCTTGCAATGTCGGTTTAATTGGTGTTGTGTTCATTGTCGTAATATTTATTTTATTAGCTTTGCATAAAAAATAATATGGATAATATAGAAAGCCTACATAATAGAATTAAATTGTACTCGGAATTGCGTGAGAAGCATATGCAAACTCATGAAAGGTGGTTTCAAAGTTTATTAGTCGCGGCTTCTGGTCTCCTCGGCGCTCTTGTAGCACTAACCAATAATAGCCAAGAACGTATCGAGATTCGTATTCTGTTTGTTCTGACAATAGCCCTATTGCTACTGGGTATCCTAGCCGCAGCAATCGCACTATTCTACAATACGGAGTATGCAAGTCGTGCGAAGAAGGCAGCTCGCTCGTGTATATCAAGTAAGAACGATTCAATAGATGCACGTCTATATCTCTCTTTTTCCGACCCCAAAAAACTTTTATATTGCGGCGTAGTCTCGTATATATTCTTCTCATTATCATTCATTTCTTTAATAGTATATGTAATAGCGAAAAATCTCCCAGAGTGGTTTTAATAGCCCCGAAGGGCTACCGGATCAATATTAAAAATCACATTCAACTTTATATTGCCCTTTCAACTTATTCAGAACTGATTCGGTTACTGCATAATTTCCATTTCCGTAACTTGTAACGCCGCGCCCAGAAAGAACGATGTTTTTGTTTTGGCAATGAATTGAATATTTATCGTCAATCGCTTGAATCAAAATATCGGCTTGCTTTTTTTGAGCGTCTAAAGACGTTTCTTTATACTCACCTCTCGGCTGTGCATCTTTTGTCATTACTATTGTTGCTTTCATTATTATTATATTATGCAGGGCTTTCGCCCTGCTGGTTAATACTATTATTTAATACCGCAAAGTTTTGAAATTCTCAATAACTCTTTATCGCTCATAAATGCGAGGTCAAAAAATACACCTTCATCGAAAGGTTTGTTTTCAGCCAAAGCGGCTTGTTTCATGTTAACCATTATTTGAGTTATCATATTGCCTTTTTCTTTATCGCTCATTCCTGCTTTCATAATTCTATACTTTTATTTGTTATTTCTTGATTGATTGATTAACTTTGATGCGACAAAGATACATGACTATACTCTACTATACAAATATTTAGTAGAATATATTCTATTAATTAACCTTTATTAGTAGATGATAGTATGACTATAAAAGAGAAAATTCAAAAATACATTGATTATAAAGGAATTAGTGTATATAGATTAGAGGCAGAAGCCGGATTATCTAAAGGTTATTGGGGTAAAACAAAAAGTATATCCGCCGATATAGCAATGAAAATTAGTAGAGTATACGGTGATATATCTACTGAATGGCTTCTACGAGATAAAGGAGAAATGATTAAAAATGCAGAGCGAGAACAAAAAACAATCGAGATTTCCGAATCTGCAATAAGCGAAACAAAGCGAAAAGGAGCATTAATTTACGATATAGACGCAACTTGCGGGCTAAGCGGTAGAGATGTAGACTTTACGGACGAAAAAGTTATAGGAAGTATAGACGCACCGGAGATAAACCCGGATTCAAAGATTATTTTCGCTACAGGGGATAGCATGTTACCGTTAATCGCTTCGGGTGATAGAGTAGTAATTAGAAAGATCGAAAGCTGGGACTTTTTCAACTACGGGCAAGTATATTTAATTATAACGAATGAATACAGACTCATAAAGAGGGTTCGTAGACATCCGAAAGATTCAGATAATTTAATCCTGCTTCGTAGCGAGAATCCAGATTATGACGATATAGATTTGCCGAAACGGGAAATTATTCATCTTTTCATTGTGGAGAATATTTTGTCAATTAAGAATATATTATAAATCACTAAAACAAAACATTATGAAGAAGCTATTTTTTATCTTAGTATTTATACTCAATACAATTTTTGCTTATTCACAAACAAAACATTTGGAATTTATGGGAGTCCCTATAACAGGAACTTCATCTTCATTTGCCATGAAAATGCAAACGAAAGGTTTTACAAAAAGTGGCAATCTTCAATCCTCTACTATAATGATTGGAGAATTTGAAGAAAGAAAGTCGTCTCAACTCAATAAAATTTCACAAAATACCCAAACTGTATACAGTGTATCTGTTTCATTCTTATTAAATAGTACACTGGAAACTATGAAAGATGAGTATTTAAATTTCAAACGATTGCTGATAAAAAAATATGGTAATCCTTCCGAGTCTGTAGAAAAGTTCAATATTCCTAATAGAGGCATGATCTTCGATGATTTCATAAAAAACGGCGGTAATTGTACTACCTATTCATGTTTTAATACACCAACAGGAAAAATTAAGATTGATCTTTATGGATACAAAGATCTTTCTTTAAGAATAACTTATGTTGATAAGAATAATGAAAAAAAAGCAGAAAAAGAGGCTGACAGCAAAATTTTAGAAGATTTATAGTTACAATTTGAATACATAAGATATTAATATAAAAACAAAATAACATGAAGAAGCTACTACTAGGGGCAATATTAACACTTTTCCCGATCCTCGCATCTGCGCAATTTAGTATTGATAAAGTAGATGAATTTACAGGCGACACGATCGTCGCAACGACCGGAGTTGTTGTACAAAGAGGCTTTCTCGACAGTTTTGTATTAAACCTAAAACATTGCATGGGAAAGGATTTTATAGGATGCGGGTTAACCACAAACAAATGCTATAACATATTCGGTGACGAATCTTTACTATATATAAAGTTTAGTGATGGCACTATTCGAAAGGCAATTTGTTACGAGAACGCAACAGCTAAATATACTATAATATCAAATGTGACATTATGGAATACATCGATGATATACACCCCAGAAGATGGAATGTTGGAAGATTTAGCAACAAAGGATATTGCGAAGTATAGATACGAAACTAGTATAGGTTATTTTGAGAATGACGTCAAACCTAAGAAAGCAAAAGAGTTAAAACAGCAAACTATTGCTTTTTTATCAAGAATGTCAACCTATACTAATAAAATGGAGGCTAAATATAAAAACGGCGACTATGTTTGGGTTTTGAAAGACGGTAAACCTCGTAATTATCAAATAGTATCCACGAGTATTCTCAAAGGAAATATTTCTTATATGCTTCAACTTAGAAATAGTTGGGATACAATAGAATATAAAGAATCTGATTGCTACCCATCTAAAGAAGCAATCCCCGCCCAATAAACAAGCATCATAAACCACTAAAACAAACCATTATGGAAGAAAAGATAGAACCGCACGAAAAATTTTATAGCGAAGATGAAGAACTTTCCTATTATGGGAAAGTTTACGAATCTGCCTTAAATAAACTTGATGCAGTTAATACATCATTAAAAGACTGGCTTTCTCATCTTCTAATGATAGCCGCCACACTGTTAGGAGTCCTAGCGGCTTTAAATCCCGTGAAGCAAACAGACCCAATTTATATTCGTATTTGCTTTCTGTTGGCAGTTCTATTGCTTGTATTTGTACTCCTATTAGGTGGAGTAAGTTTGTACGGCGTAGTATTTGAAAAGCGTACTCATTTCGAGAACTACGCAAAAGAGCTAGGAGAATCTGTAAAGTATCATCGGAAGATGAGACCCACAATGCCCGATGGGAAAAGATTGTTCTTAATCTGCGAAAGAGGTTCATATATTTGCTTTGGTCTTTTCTTTCTCGCACTAATTTCATATCTATCTTTATTTGTCGTGTCATAACAGTGTTTTATCTTATACCAATAAGAATCTAATAGGTAGCTTAAAATAGAGGCAGCATATTATTTACAACTTGAAAACAAATCATCATGGGAACATTTTTCGGCTTCATCGCGATATTATTCGCCGTACTTCAAATCATTCTATTCTTCAAAATCTGGGGAATGACGAACGACATTAGAGAAATCAAAGAAAAGTATCTTTCTTCGACCGATTCAAAGAAAAGCGTATCGCCTGCTCAACCGACCGAATTTAGTATAGGCGAATTAGTCGTAGAGATAAAGACGAATAAGCAAATGCGAATCAAAGAGATTACAGAGGACAGAAAGTATAGTTGTTATACAGGTGGAGGCGCTTCGCATGAGGGCGACTTTACAGCGTCAGAGATTAAGCATTTTAATTCGTAGAGTCCCAATATAAACATCTTCAAATCATTATCTCAAACATACCATTTTATATTAAAAAAAATAGAAAAAAGTATCTCATATTATTTCATCGACAAAAATGTCAGTGAAATATTAGTTATTCTATTCAAAATAGCTATATTTGCATAAAAATGTCGATGAGTTATGTATATAAGTAAAAAAAACACTTCCCAAGCCCCTCTTGATGTCTCGCTTAGGGAGATGCTTGCTAAATTTATTCAAGAGAATGAAATTATTGAATCATCTATTGCCGATGAAATAGGGATCCATAAAGAAACGCTATCTAAATTTCTAGAAGGGAAAGCTGAATTAAAATTTATGCAAGCAATTCGTTTAATGAAGCTATTAGACTTAACCGAAAGCCAATTAGTTTCTGCATATTGCAAAGATATAAATATAGATGAAGCATCTTCATTGGACAAATTTGAGAAGCTATCATATATAATGCAAAACTTTGATGTTCCAACATTAAAAAAAATAGGAATAATCAAAAGCAGAGCGAAAATTGATGAATACGAACAATGTATTTGTGACTTTTTCGGTTTTTCTTCTATATATGAGTACGACGACACATCATTAATGCCAACTTTATTTAGTAAGTCAAAAAAGAAAATCTTACAAGAGAAGGAGGCTAAAATGACTACATTTTGGCTCAAATGTGCTATTAGTTCATTTTCTAAAATAGATAATCCAAATGACTATGATAAAGACTTATTATTCCAACTTCTAAAGCGAGCATCAGAGTTTACGCAAGACGAAGTTAACGGTTACAAAAGATTTGTTTTGGTACTATTTCAATTAGGTATCACCGTGTTAACACAATCTTATGTATCCGGAACTAAATCTTTCGGTGTAACGATGATATTAAATGGGAAACCATGTATCATAATTACAGATATGAATAAGCAGTATCATAAACTTTGGATTAACTTATTACATGAATTATATCATGTAATAAATGATTTTGAGATGCTTGAAAGCATGGATTATCATCTTTCCAACTCTGAAACACCTGAATTATTATTAAATGAGAATAGAGCGGATCAGTTTGCTTTAGATGTTTTGGTTAATCCTTCTGTACAAAGTAAACTCCGGAAAATTATATCATTCCCATTTAAAGTACATCTTTTAGCAAAAGAATTAAATATATCTCCATCAATAATATACGGAGTCTATTTAGAGTCTTTGCCAAATGGAAGATTAAAAGCTCAAGAATTTGCTAAATATAACAATGGTGATAATTTAATATCTTCTGATATTGCTACACGAAATATACTATTCGATGCTGTGGAAAAAAGATCATTAGAAAATGCTATTGAGAAAATGAAAACTGAATTATTTAAAAGAGCAATCTAAATAAATTAACATTATGGAATTACCAAAGAAAAAATTAGAAGATTTAATCAGTGCTGCAGACAAAATTATTGAAGCAAATAATCAAACACAAGAAGATTTGTTCGGACAAGTAAAGAACCCCAATGCAATAAGCGAAATATTAGATATACCACTACAGGATCCTAAAAGATCATATACCCTTTATTATCAAAATATTCAAAAATTTCTTGGTGATTTTTTACCAAAAGATAATGATATAAGTAAAACTATTAGAGAGTTAATTTGCATTTTACTTGCACATAAAGAATTATCAGGCATCACTTATGGCACTCGCGAAGCGGATTCTCGTATGGCTACAACAACAGATATGGAAAATCTAATAGATGTTCTTTCGGAGTGGTCGGAAACACCTACTGATTATTTTAAACTTGCCAATATTCTTTTGAAAAAAAATAAAGAACTGGGGTATATCCCAGAAGAGCGTGAAATAAAAGATTATTTGAAGTAGTTCAAGTAAACAGGTATATAATTTTGTTTTCCTGTTTTGACATACTCTAAAAGGATTTCAGCAAGTTCAAACAGATATACACTATCTGTATTTTGAAAGCCCATGGTTCGAGGCTGTTCTTTGTGAGTAATGATTTGAATAGCTTGCTTTAAGCAAAATGCTCTTAGTTCTTCATCTGTCATAATAGTACTTTTACTATTAGCCGGATAAACTAAAAACAGATAGCTTAAATTCAAGCAAATAATGTTTGCTATTCTTGATTGATTAATTAACTTTGTATTGAAAACGTTCTTTGATAAAGATGAAATATAAGAGGTGATATTTATAAGAAAGGGCATGAGTACCGTCTTTTAATGCAAATTCGATGCAAATGATTTTTATAAATATTATAAGATATTGGCTACAAGCGTTTTAAATGGCACACAGAAGTGCCTCTCACGCATGTAATACGAGTTCGATTCTCGTACCCACTACACAACGAGGAAATGAATCAATTCATTTCCTCGTTTAATTTATACACCTCAAAGAAAGATTCTTTATCAATCCTCAACCTAATTCTCTCTTCCCGTTTCTGTCCTGCCAGATTCAAGAACAAATTGAAATATAACTGACTGAAAGAAAGACCGGAACGGTTATAAGTAATATCAAATGTCCAAGTCCTACGGAAAGAGTCAAAAGCAGCAAATGGCTGCTCACCACCTTTACACATAAACACTTCGGGAAAGGACGCAGGCGGATAAGGTTGAAATAAGCCAGCCAATTGCACATAAATGTAATCAATCATCCATTCATCTCCCGCCAAAGCAAGCTCCCCTTTTAAACGGAGTTTAACCGCATACGCAGCAGTTACATCAGGAGAAGTATAAACAGGTATCTGGCTCTCCGACGGATAGTCACCATTTTTATATCCCAGACTCATTGTCAATCCCGATTTACCGATTCCGTTAAATCCGTCAGCTTCCTGTCTCGCCAACTGATTCTTCAGATCAATCATAAACGTCAGTTTGCCAAGAGTAGGATCTCCCGGATACTGCGCCAGCGTATCCAGCACATAATCCCCCTCATTATAACTCCCGGCTACCAATTCTCCCTTTCCATCTTCCAGAGCAACACCACCCCTTTCAATATCTACATTGCCTACCGGATAATAAATCGCATCATCATCCTTCGCACAGCCAAAAACGCATAGCAGCAATACTGCCAATCCTATTATCTTATTCATAATCTTTTCTATATCTTGATTTAATAACAAATATACATCTTTTTTGTGCTGCAATTGATTTATATCAACCGTTTTTAGTATTTTTGCACACACCAAAACAAAAAAGACATGGATACATTGTTAAGAGAAACTGTAAATGCCGTTGTAAATTCCCGCTTTCCGGAAATGAGTATAGAGGGAAGACGGCAGATAGAAAGTATACTGATCCGTGAAGAGTTTCCCAAAGGAGCCATTGCACTGAATGAGGGAGAGGTCGCTCACGAGATTGTATTCGTCGGTAAAGGTATGCTCAGACAATACTACTACAAAAACGGGAAAGACGTTACCGAGCATTTCTCTTACGAAGGATGTATCGTGATGTGCATTGAAAGCTTCTTGAAGCAAGTACCTACCCGGCTTATAGTGGAGACACTGGAACCTTCCATTATCTACCTTTTCCCCCGCGACATGATACAGAAGCTAGCGAGAGAAAATTGGGAAATCAATATGTTCTATCAGAAAATATTGGAATACTCTTTAATTGTATCACAAGTCAAAGCTGATTCCTGGCGCTTTGAATCCGCCCGCGAGCGCTATAATCTCCTGCTCGAAACGCATCCGGAAATCATCAAACGCGCTCCTTTGGCATACATAGCCTCTTACCTGCTGATGACACCGGAGACCTTGAGCCGCGTACGCTCCGGAGTTTTGTAAACACATTATCGGTTCTTCCGATATTCTTTGGGAGACATCCCCGTATAATGCTTAAAATATTTCCCGAAGAAGGACTGGTTGGCAAAGCTCAAGCGGTCAGCTATCTCCTGTATATTCATGCTTGAGGAGTTCAAAAGTGCTTTTGCTTCCAAAATCACAAACTCATCTATCCACTCGCCCACGGTCTTTCCACTCACCTCCTTCACAACTCCGGAAAGATGTTTCGGTGTCAGACACAGCTGGTCAGCATAAAACTTCACACTACGTTCTGATTGATAAGATTCTACCAGCGTTTCATAGAAACGTTCAAAGATATACTCTTTCCGGCTTTTCGACTTCACCGAAGCAGTGACTGCAGGCGCATGATTGTTAAAAATATTGCACAATTCAAAAAAGAAACCCTGCATCAGTCCGAGCACGACCTCCCTACGATACAGATCCCCTTTACTCCTCAACCTCTTTCTGATAAACGTATGATATTCCTGCACCGTACGCTGCTCGTTCGGAGTCAGGCTAAAACAAGGATAATCTTTCAGATAGAAAAACAATGCAAGCAGATTGCCTACTTTAGGCAACGTCTCCAGCAAACTCTTGGATACCGCAAAGAAGATTCCCTTGAAGTCGGGACTAAACTGCCGGTGTTCTATAATCTGGCTCGGCAGGGCTATCACCATCCCTCCCGAAGATAATTGAAAATCCTGCAGATTAATATTAAAAGTACCCTCACCTTCCAGGCAAAGTCCTATTGTCAATACCTCCAACTTGCTGGGACCGCCATATAAGGAAATAACGCTCTCCGAATCGAAGAGCGCTATATCATTATCAATGACATCAATGCTATCAACATCTATATGCTTAGAATGAACTACTGAAGAAATACCTACTTTAGGAACATTTTGAATATCCATACTCTCTCTTTTTGCGACAAATATACCAGCAATAAATCAGATATACAAGTCAAAACAGAGTATCACCAGACAAAATGAACATTTTTGGCTACTTATTGACCACCCCGAACAGATATTCAGCGTCACGCCGGGCAGCAGGAACAGTCCACTTCTCCGGAACGAATTTCCACTGATTCAACGCTTTCGGATTCATTCCCCCCTTCTCCTCGATGTAATTCATCAGGTAAAAACGAAGATCCTTATCAGTAGAGAAAATGATACGGTCTTTCAATTTCTCTTGAGGAATGCCCGAACCTTTTGTCAACAATTCACCGCCACCATTACCACGATAAGAATTCAACGCCACTTTATAAATCTTATTTATATCGAAAGGAGAGCCATCTGCCATACTGACAATCGTAATCTTCTCCCCTTTCGGTTTAGTAACATCCACCGTATAGATTATGCCGGAAGCCGAATCAAAGTTAAAACTGAAATTCTGGAAAGAAGCCCTGTCCTCCGCACCATCCCGACGTTTTTCCTTGAACCACAGCAAATGGTCGTCCGGTGATTTCATCCGGTTAGTCCACATGAAATAAGACATCTCCAGAAAATCCTTGATTTCTTTACCGGACAAAGTCATCACGTACAGCATATTTTCATACTTATATAAGTTGAACATATCACTGACGAACACATCCCCTTTCTTAATTTCCGCATCGAATGAAAGCGGCGCTGCAAAAGAAATGTCGGCTCCCGTGATATCGAGCTGCAAAGTATGTATCAGATCGATGAAAGCAGAAGGACCGAAGAAAGAAGGATGCGTAGAGATATCCTCAGTAAACGTACCGATTTTCTTGGACACAAACTTCCGCACAGCCTCATACTGCGGAGCGAAACGTTTCATAAAATCCTCGCTGACGCCATACTCCTTTGTCTCCGTCAATACCCCTTGAATATCCTTGCTCAGTACCTTGCCATCCTTCAACTTCAAAGTGATGTCGACATTGGACAGCACCACTCCATTGCTTGCCGGATCAATAACCAACACCGAATCTCCGGCAACATTCATCACCTTCTTACATTCGCGGGCATGATCATGTCCCATCAATACCACATCGAATCCCGGAATATTCTTTGCCACATTCAGAGACGCATTCTCATTATATTTACCGGACATCTTAAACGCATCCTGTCCGGCATGGAACAACCCGATTACCACATCCGGATTCTCCTTTGCACGGATTATCTTCATCCATTTGCGAGCCGTCTCCTCCATATCGTCAAAACGAAGCCCTCTCCACAGATTTTCCGAAAGCCAGGCAGGAATGGCCGGTGTAATCATCCCCAAAACAACGATCTTCACCCCGTCCCGTTCCAACACTTTATAAGGAGGAAGATGAGGTTTCCCCGTAGACGTATCAATGATATTGGCTCCCAGTACGGGAAAGTCACAGGTTCCAATCCAACGGTCGAATACGGCACGTCCAGTTTCCACATCATGATTCCCCATATTGCCCGCATCATATTTCATATAATTCATCATCTCGGCGCAAAGATGCGGAGACACGGTATCTATATAATTATAGTAATAAGCGGTAGGCTGTCCTTGCAGAATATCCCCATTATCCAGCAATATCAGATTATCTTTATACTCCCGGCGTTCCTTCTCAACAAATGAATATATCCGGGCCAGACTCCCTTTCCATTCCTGACGGGTTATAAAATTGTAAGGATAATAATTTCCGTGTACATCACTTGTCTGTACAATCTTCAGCTTCACCACCTTTTCCTGTGCCGCAACGAACAGCGCCAGACAGAAAAGCCAAGCATAAATCAATGTTATTCGTTTCATTCTTTTTCTATTTTTAGAGGATGCGAGAATACGAACCGTGCCCCGCCTGTATAGTCGGGATCAATCCATATAGCTCCCTTCCATTTAGATACGATCAATTTACAGATAGACAACCCCAATCCGGTTCCCTGAGCATACTCATTCAGTTTCTCAAAGCGTTCGAACACGAGTTTCTGTTTTTCTTTCGGGATACCACATCCGGTGTCAGTTACCGAGAAAACCGCCATTCCCGTTTTTTCATCGACAGAAAAGTCCAATGTAATCTTCCCCTTTTTCGTAAACTTATCAGCATTCGACAAGAGATTGATAATCACCTGCTGCATACGTTGTATATCCGTCTCCATCCGGTACGTCTCAAAAGAAGTGGTAAACAAAAACTGATTATCCGAAGCCTGCCTTGAAAAACTGACAGAAGCGACCACCTGCTGACAAAGCTGTACGACGTCGCACTCCTCCCAAGTCAGCGTCACCCGGTCAGCCTCCAGTCGCGAAAGGTCAAGAATATCATTAATCAGGCGAAGCAACAAATCAGAATTAGTCTTGATAATCTGAAAATAGGACTGACGTTCCTCCTCCGTGCTTCCTTCCACAGCCAACACATCCGAGAATCCGACAATTGAGTTCAGCGGTGTACGTATCTCATGACTCATGTTCGCCAGGAAAGCACTTTTCAGACGGTTGGACTCTTCCGCCCTGTCTTTCGCCACACGCAAGTCTTTGTCCGATTTCAACAGTTCGTCTTTCAACCGTTTCGTACGGAAATAATAAAAGAGAGAGATAAACAGCCCCAACACTAATACAACAAACAAAGCGCAAGCAAACCATATCTGATACGTATACTGCTGATAGAATGAAACCGGCTGATTGATAAGCTCCACGCCAAAAGGCAAAGCCTTCGGATCCAGCCCCCACTCTTTCGCTTTCCGGCTGTCCATCACAGCCTTGGATTCAATAATCTGCAGATGTTTCTCCGTGCTGCCGGACTGATTATCCATCCGGACAGATTCCATAGCCATCTCTTCTCCCACTTTCCGATAATCGGGCAATACGCCTCCTATCGCCCAATGCCCCAGACTCACCGATGAAGGCGTAAAAGTAGGAATGGCAGGAGCCGCTTCCATCATCGCATACGTGGCGTTCCGCATAAAATACCCCTCATTCATGTCCACCCGCCAAGTGCCCACCATGATAACAGTATGCTCCGGCAAATGCCGCAATTCCTCTACAATCGTATAAATGGTATGTTTTCTTCCGTCCAACAGAATAAGATCCAGTTCGGGGAAACTCTTCATTTTCTTCCGTACCAACGCCTGCATCGTGACGCCGCCATACGTGTTGTCCGAGATAAAAGCAATATGTTTTGTTTCGGGATAGAACGCACGAATCATACGCACATTATCTCCTATATTATAATGATTGATAAATCCCGACTGCAATTCAGGAATATCCATATGATCTTCAAAGATATCTACAGATTCGGGCAACCAGCTATCCAAACTTCCGACGGTATCTTCCGGCAATATCACGACATTGCTGCTGACCAGACTACACATTACCGGAACTTTCACCCGCATCGAATCCCTCTGAGACAGATAAGCCGCCCACGCCTCCTGTCCTAACAATATAATTTGTGCCGGTTGCTGCTTTTCCCCCTGATATTTAGCAAGGATTTGTGTCATCATACCACTCCATAACGGCGCTTCCGAGAAACTTTTGCAGTTCATGTTCTCAATAATAATATCACGTTTCCCTCCTAGTCTGGTATATTCCTCCATATAATCGGAAATAGTAACTGAAGTCTGATGGGCAGCCGGATTATAGGAACAAATAATTAGAATAGGATTCATATCCTTAGAGGTCGCAAGGACCTCCATTGACAGGGATAGCCAAAGGAAGAAAGCAAAAAGACATCCTGAATATCTGGGCATAGTTATGCAGTTTTGATGTGCTTACTTATTTATTTAGGTTGCAAATATAGTAAAACTTGTCGGTTTTAACGGATTAATGTGTATTTTTGTCGCTCATTTATTCTCAAAAAATACAATTTATGGAATTATTTCACAAGATGATTTCCGAACTGTCAGGCATATCGGAAAAACAAATAAGCAGTACCCTCCACCTTCTGGGTGAAGGCGCTACGATTCCTTTCATCAGCCGCTACCGCAAAGAAGCTACAGGCGGGCTGGATGAAGTTCAGATAGAACAGATCAAAGAGCAACATGATAAGTTGTGCGACATAGCCAAACGAAAAGAGACTATTCTCGGTACCATCACCGAACAAGGAAAACTCACCGCCGAGCTGGAGAAACGTATCAACGATACCTGGAATCCGACAGAACTGGAGGATATCTACCTCCCCTACAAGCCCAAACGTAAGACACGTGCCGAAGCCGCCCGTCAGAAAGGGTTGGAGCCGCTTGCCACCCTACTGCTATTACAGAGGGAAAGCAACCTGAGCGCCCGTGCCGCCTCATTCGTCAAGGGAGAGGTAAAAGACGTGGAAGACGCGTTGAAAGGGGCTCGCGATATCATAGCCGAGCAAGTGAACGAAGACGAACGTGCCCGTAATGCTGTCCGCAATCAATTCAGTCGCCAGGCGGAGATCAACGCTAAAGTAGTTAAAGGCAAAGAAGAAGAGGCCGCCAAATACCGGGACTATTTCGATTTTTCCGAACCTTTGAAACGCTGCACTTCCCATCGCCTGCTTGCCATCCGCCGTGCCGAAACCGAAGGGCTGCTGAAAGTGTCCATCACTCCGGACGACGAGGCGTGCATCGAACGTCTGGAACGCCAATTCGTACGTGGTAACAATGAATGTAGCGAGCAAGTGAGCGAGGCCGCTATCGATGCCTACAAACGTCTGCTCAAACCTTCCATCGAAACGGAATTTGCCGCACAATCAAAAGAGAAAGCCGATGACGAAGCCATCCGCGTCTTCACGGAGAACCTCCGCCAGCTACTCCTTGCCGCCCCATTGGGACAGAAGCGGGTACTCGCCATCGATCCCGGTTTCCGTACCGGTTGCAAAGTTGTTTGTCTCGACGCTCAAGGTAATCTGCTGCATAATGAAAACATTTATCCGCATCCTCCGGTCGGTAAGACCGGTGAAGCCGCTTCGAAACTCCGTAAGATGGTCGAAGCCTACCAGATCGAAGCTATCTCCATCGGCAACGGAACAGCCAGCCGCGAAACGGAGGACTTTATCAACCAACAGACATTCGACCGTCAGATTCCTGTATTTGTAGTTAGCGAACAGGGGGCCTCCATCTATTCGGCTTCCAAGATCGCCCGCGACGAATTTCCGGACTACGACGTGACGGTCAGAGGAGCCGTTTCCATCGGCCGCCGTCTGATGGATCCGTTGGCGGAATTAGTCAAGATAGATCCCAAGTCCATCGGAGTCGGTCAGTATCAGCATGATGTAGACCAGACGAAATTAAAGAAAGCGCTCGACCAGACCGTAGAGAATTGCGTAAACCTCGTAGGAGTGAACCTGAATACAGCCAGTAGCCATCTGTTGACTTACATTTCCGGATTAGGTCCTCAACTGGCGCAAAATATCGTCAATTATCGTGCCGAGAATGGAGCCTTCAACTCCCGCAAAGAACTGATGAAAGTTCCGCGTATGGGCGCCAAAGCTTTCGAGCAGTGTGCCGGGTTCCTCCGTATTCCCGGAGCAAAAAACCCGCTCGACAATACGGCCGTGCATCCGGAAAGTTACCATATTGTAGAACAGATGGCAAAGGATCTGAAATGTACTGTCAATGAGCTGATAGCCGACAAGGAACTCCGCCGGAAAATCAATATCTCCGATTACGTCACTCCCGTCGTCGGCCTGCCTACCTTACAGGATATTATGCAGGAACTCGAAAAGCCCGGACGCGACCCACGAAAAGCCATCAAAGTATTTGAGTTCGACAAGAATGTACGTACCATAGCCGATTTGCGCGAAGGTATGATTCTTCCGGGCATCGTAGGAAACATCACCAATTTCGGAGCTTTCGTTGATATAGGTATCAAGGAGAACGGTCTTGTACACCTCTCCCAATTGGCGGAACGTTACATTTCCGATCCTACGGAAATCGTTTCCATCCACCAGCACGTCATGGTCAGAGTGATGAACGTAGATACCGACCGCAAACGGATTCAGCTTAGCATGATCGGTGTACCGCAAGACTGATCGCCGTTCTTTTCTCACCCCACCAGATAATAAGAACAGTAAACAGAATCATCAGTACCGTGCAAATGAGCGAGCCTTCAAAACCGAAGGCTCCGCCATTCAGCACATTCTTTTCGGGCATATTCAGTTTCAGCATAGTAAACAAAAAATTGTTGCCGCTCACCTGATAGCCCAGAACCGGACCTTGTATCCAATTCCAGAAAAGATGGAGGGAAATCGGGAAACAAAGGTTCCGCGTATATAAATAAGAAGCACCCAGCAACATGCCTGCCAGCAAAAGGTTGATCATCGGCAAGGCATTTATTTCAGGATTAAAAATATGCAGGAATGCGAATAACGATGCCGAGATAAACAGGGAAAGGAATTTATTCAGACGAGTATGTAATAAACGTCCCAATATATAGCCACGCATCAGAATCTCTTCAAACACTGCGACAAGCAGGAAAAACACCCACGCCCCCGCTAAATCCCAAGCCTTGAACTGAAAACCGACTACTTCCACTTCGCCCATAGCCAACGACAGACCGAAGCCCACCACATACAACAGGACAGCCATCAGAAACCCGTACCACAACCCTTTCGTATGTCCTCTGACGGACAGCCCCAAGTCAGAGAACGGGCGGCGTTCAAAACGTAACATGATAGCGGCGGCAGTGAGGACAGCTAGCAGCATACTGCTTTCCAGCAGAATATACCCCACCAATCCCGGATGACGGGCCTCCACTCCAAGCACCATCGACAAGAATCCTCTCGCCAGCGTGCCGTACAATCCCATAAATATGAAAAATATTCCTATAAACAGTGGGATACACGCCCATACAGAAAGTCTCTTAGGTTCTTTTTTCTCCACAATATCTTCTGCCGTCATTTTACAATTTGTTAATCCACCTGCAAAATTAGATATAAAACATAAAAAAACATCATATAATTTCGTTTTTTCCTATATTTGTCAGAACAAATTCGCATGATTATGAAAATTAAACTACTATTGATAAGCTTTTTATTGGCAGCCAACGCTTTAGGAGCAGTAGCACAAGTGAGTAAAACTTATTATGTAAGCAAACCCGGCACACTTATTTCCATGATGACGGAGGATGAAGCCAACACCGTCACCCATCTCACTCTGACCGGCAAGCTGAATGCAGAAGACTTCCGACATCTGCGTGACGAATTCGCCAGTCTGAAAGTATTGGACATCTCGAATGCCGAGATCAAGATGTACAGCGGCAAGGCGGGCACTTACCCCAACGGAAAGTTCTACATTTATATGCCGAATTTCATTCCCGCATACGCATTCTCAAATGTTGTAGACGGAGTAACCAAAGGCAAGAAGACGCTGGAGAAGGTAATACTTTCGGAAAAAACCAAAAACATAGAGGATGCAGCCTTCAAAGGTTGCGAAAACTTGAGAATCTGTCAGATTCGCAAAAAGACAGCTCCCAATCTGTTGCCGGAAGCGTTGGCGGACAGCGTTACCGCCATCTTCGTACCTCTAGGCAGCAGCGATTCTTACCGTAATAAGGACAGATGGCAGAACTTCGCTTTCATCGAGGGTGAACCGGTAGAAGCAACCCTGCAAGTGGGACTGATGGGCAAGTTGGAAGAAGAGATTCTGAAAGCCGGATTACAACCTAGAGACATCAATTTCCTGACTGTAGAAGGCAAACTGGACAACGCCGATTTCAAACTAATCCGCGACTATATGCCGAATCTGGTAGCGGTCGACATTTCAAAAACAAACGCAACGGCCATCCCCGACTTCACTTTCTCACAGAAAAAATACCTGCTGAAAATAAAACTACCCCGCAATCTGAAATCCATCGGTCAACGTGTATTCAGTAATTGCGGCCGTCTGTGCGGCACATTGGAACTTCCCGCCGGTGTGACGGCTATTGAGTTCGGCGCATTTATGGGATGCGACAATCTTCGCTATGTAGTGGCTACCGGAGATAAGATTACGACCATCGGAGACAGTTTGTTTGGCGAAGGAGTGCCGAGCAAGTTGATTTATAAGAAATAAATGATTCTAACAACGATAATGGCGGTATCTTTCATGGGGATACCCGTCGCTGACGAGCCCAAAGACTCGGTGATGCGGAAAGAGGCAGACGCGTTCATGGCACGGATGAGTCCAACGCTGCAGCCCACACAGCGTGACGCTATATTTACAGCTATCAACGGAAATACGAAGAAGTTGGAAAATGTAAGAAATGCGCGTAATGGCAAACCTACTTATCCCGCAAATGTAAAAGTGACAGAGCCCGCCGGTAATCTGAGGCTTTACACCCCTACCACTTCCACCGACAATACATTGCTTATCTATCTGCATGGCGGAGGATGGACAATCGGCAGTTTGAACAGTTGTGCCCGGTTTTGCAGCGAAGTCTGTTCGAGAAGCGGCATAAGTGTCCTCGCTGTTGACTATCGTTTATCCCCCGAACACCCTTATCCGACACCGCTTGACGATTGTGAGGAAGCGATCAAATTTGCAATAAAGAATGCAGCCCGTTGGGGGTGTTCTCCCAACCGGATAATGGTAGGCGGTGATAGTTCCGGCGGCAATCTCGCCATTTCTTCCACATTGAGAATGAACGAAGGGGATATAGCGGGACTTTTGCTTTTCTATCCCGTCGTGAAGGCATGGAATGACCATACCCCTTCATGGCAGAAGTACGACAAGGGATTCGGGCTGGACGGAGATTTAATGGAGGCGTTCAACCAAAGTTATGAGCCATCACCCGATAGGATACACAATCCGGAAATATCCCCTATGTCAGCCACAGATAAAACCTTGAAAAAACTACCTCGCACCCTCCTTATCGCAGCCGGACGAGATATCCTGGCTTGTCAAGGGAAAGAGTTTATCGACCGTATCACCTCTCTTGGCGTGAACGCTACCCGACTCGAATTTCCCTCGGCAGTGCATTTGTTTATCACTGTGCCCGGTCAAGAAACAGCTTTCTATGAAGCGGTGAAGCATACAGTGGAGTTTCTTGGCAAATAAAAAGTAATCAAAACTCAACTATGGAGATAAAAACAGCTGTTTTCTTACAAAATAACAAATAAACGAATAAATAAGTGGCTTTAAAAATGCCACTTTCATCCGTTTTCCGTATATTTGCTTCGATATGAATTAAAGAAAGGAATCGTGATATGATGAAACAAATACCATACGGATTGACGGATTTCGGACGCATCCAAAAAGAAAACTATTATTATGTGGATAAGACGATGTTTATCGAAAAGATAGAAATGCAACCGTCATATCTGTTTCTGATCCGTCCCCGACGCTTCGGGAAAAGCCTCACGCTGGCGATGTTGGAGGCGTACTATGATGTCCGTTACGCTGACCAGTTCGACGAATTGTTCGGGAAGCTGTATATCGGGCAACATCCCACACCCATACATAACCAGTTTCTCATCATGAGATTCAATTTCTCGGAGGTGAGCTCGAATATCAATGAGGTGGAGGAGTCTTTCCGGATGCATTGCTGCGGGAAGCTCAGACATTTTCTGCAAAAGTACGAACAAATATTGGGAAAGGAAATCTGGGATGTGCTGAATGCGGAGACGCTTGAAGAACCGGGAGCATTGCTATCCGCTATCAATTCGTATGCCACTCTCAAGGGAGACATCAAAATCTATCTCCTGATTGATGAATACGATAATTTCACGAATACCATTCTTTCAACTTACGGCACAGACTTATATCGGAAAGCGACGCATGGCGAGGGATATATCCGAAGATTCTTCAATGTAATCAAAGCCGCCACGACGGGAATGGGCTCCGCCCTCAATCGTCTGTTTATCACGGGAGTAAGCCCGGTGACGATGGACGACGTGACAAGCGGATTCAACATAGGAACGAATATCACAAACGATCCCTGGTTTAACGACCTGGTGGGGTTCAGCGAGAAGGAGCTGCGGGAAATGCTGGCGTATTATAAAGAACAAGGAGTTCTTCCTATGTCCATAGATGACACGGTGGCAATGATGAAACCAAACTATGACAATTATTGCTTCAGCAAAAATAAATTAGCGGATTGCATGTTCAACTCGGACATGGTGCTCTATTGCATGAAGTCATTGATATTGCACGGAGTCAAACCGGACGAGATTGTAGATCCGAATATCCGGACGGACTTTAACAAGCTTGCCTATCTCGTCCGTCTTGACCAAGGGCTGGGAGAAAACTTCTCTGTCATCAAGAAGATTGCGGAAAAGGGAGAAATTGTAACCGATATCGTCACTCATTTCTCCGCGTTGGAAATGACGGACGTGAGCAACTTCAAGTCTCTGCTGTTCTATTTCGGACTGCTTTCCATCAAAGGAGTCGATATGATGGGACGTCCTATCCTGCACGTGCCTAACCTGGTGGTTCGAGAACAGCTGTTCAATTTCCTGATTCAAGGATATGCCCGTCATGAAATATTCAAGCTTGACGTGAACAGGTTGCTCACGCTGTTTGAGAATATGTCCTTCAAGGGAGAATGGAAACCGTTGTTCGAATTTGTGGCAGAGGCCATCCGGGAGCAGAGCCGTATCCGAGAATATATAGAAGGGGAAGCCCATATCAAAGGATTCCTACTCGCCTATCTAAGTATGTTCCGCTATTATCAACTGTATCCGGAATATGAAATGAACAAGGGATTTGCCGATTTCTTCTTCAAACCCAGTCCGGCGGTACCTGTATCTCCACCCTACACTTATCTGCTGGAAGTGAAGTATGCGAAAGCCGGTGCTCCGGAAAAGGAAATAAGGGAGCTTGCCGATGAAGCGCGGGAGCAGCTGATCCGTTATAGCAAGGACGAATGTGTGGCGGAAGCCCGTCAGAAAGGGAAACTGAAACTGACAACAGTCGTATGGAGAAGCTGGGAGCTGGCGCTGATGGAAGAGGTAGAATAACAGAGGGTCAGTTCATTCATTCAAATGAACTGACCCTCTCTTTCTTTTAAGTGGTCACTTATTTGTCTCCGTACATCTTCGCCCGCAATTCCTTAATATGGTCGGAAGTGATATATTCGTCATATTCCATCATCTTGTCAATGATACCGTTCGGTGTCAGTTCGATGATGCGGTTGGCAACGGTCTGGATAAATTCGTGGTCATGAGATGAGAAAAGGATATTTCCTTTATATGTCTTCAGGTTGTTATTGAAAGCCTGAATAGATTCCAGGTCCAAGTGATTGGTAGGAGTATCCAGAATGAGGCAGTTTGCATTGCGAAGCTGCATACGAGCAATCATACAACGCATCTTTTCACCTCCGGAGAGCACGCTTACTTTCTTCAGCACCTCTTCGCCGGAGAAAAGCATACGGCCAAGAAAGCCTTTCATATATACCTCGTTGCCTTCTCCGAACTGACTCAACCAATCTACCAGATTCAGGTCGGTATTGAAGAAGTCGGTGTTATCCAGCGGCAGATAAGCAGTCGTGATAGTCACTCCCCAGTTGAAATGCCCTGCATCCGGTTTCATATTTCCGTTAATGATCTCAAACAAAGCTGTCATCGCACGCGGATTGCGTGAGAGGAATACTACCTTGTCACCTTTCTCTATGTTAAAGTTCACGTCGTTGAAGAGCACTACGCCTTCCTCCGTCTTCTTACTCAGTCCGGAAACCTCCAGAATCTGGTTACCCGGCTCACGTTCAGGAGTAAAAATAATGCCCGGATACTTACGTGAAGAAGGTTTGATTTCTTCTATATTCAACTTCTCAAGCATTTTCTTACGACTAGTAGTCTGCTTGCTCTTCGCTACGTTCGCACTGAACCGACGGATAAACTCTTCGAGCTCTTTCTTCTTCTCTTCAGCCTTTGCCTTCTGGTTCTGTTGCTGACGGAGAGCCAACTGGCTGGATTCGTACCAGAAGCTATAGTTACCGGCAAACATATTGATTTTTCCATAGTCAATATCTACGGTGTGCGTACATACAGAGTCGAGGAAGTGACGGTCGTGACTCACCACCAATACCGTATGCTCGAAATTGGAAAGATATTCCTCCAACCAGGTTACCGTCTCCATATCCAAGTCATTGGTAGGCTCGTCGAGCAAAAGATTGTCCGGGTTTCCGTACAACGCCTGAGCCAGCATGACACGAACTTTTTCTTTACCGCTCAGTTCACCCATCAATGTATAGTGTTTGTCTTCTTTAATGCCCAATCCGCTCAGCAACATAGCTGCGTCACTTTCGGCATTCCATCCGTCCAACTCGGCAAATTTTTCTTCCAATTCGGATACTTTCAGTCCGTCTTCGTCTGTGAAATCTTCTTTTGCGTACAATTCTTCGCGTTGCTTCATGATGTCCCACAACACGGTATGTCCCATCATGACGGTATCCATGACGGTATATGAGTCCCACTTGAAGTGGTCCTGACTCAACACCGAGAGACGTTCGCCCGGTCCGAGCGCAATCGTACCTGTTGTCGGGTCCAGATCTCCGTAAATCGTACGAAGAAACGTAGATTTTCCCGCACCGTTCGCACCGATAATACCATAACAATTACCACTCGTAAACTTCAGGTTTACGTCATTAAACAACACTCTTTTACCAAACTGAACCGATACGTTCGAAACTGTAATCATCTTATTATTTACTATTTTACTAGTTACTACTTACTATTTGAGCGTGCAAAGGTAGACATTTAAAATGAATTATGAGCTATCTGATATGTGCCAATCTGACATAAAAGTGTTACCTTTGCTGCGTTTTCTGGCAAAAACGCCGACTTGGCAAAGTTTTTGCAAGCAAAACTAATGACATCCGGTCAGTCCGGTATGTCGAATAGACGGTATCTCTAAAAAAGATAACGTGTTTTTAAACAATAAATAGTAACTAGTTAAATAGTAAATACCAAAATGGATCCAAAAGAAAAAAAAGTGAAGGAAGAAGAACTGAACGTTGAAGAAACTCAGAACGGTGCGGATGAACAACCGCAAAACGAACAAGCTGAAGAGGCGGCTCCACTGACGCACGAAGAGGAGTTGGAAAAGGAATTGGAAAAGGCTCAGGAGACTATTGATGAGCAGAAGGACAAATATCTGCGCCTGTCCGCCGAGTTCGACAATTATCGTAAACGCACCATGAAGGAAAAGGCGGAACTGATTCTGAACGGTGGAGAAAAAAGTCTCAGCAGCATTCTTCCGATAGTGGATGACTTCGAGCGTGCCATCAAAACGATGGAGACGGCAACCGATGTGAGTGCCGTGAAAGAAGGTGTCGAGCTGATTTATAATAAATTCATGGCTGTATTGGGGCAAAACGGTGTAAAGGTTATCGAGACTAAAGACCAACCGTTGGATACCGATTATCACGAAGCCATCGCAGTAATCCCTGCACCATCTGAGGAACAGAAAGGTAAGATTCTGGATTGTGTACAAACGGGTTATACATTGAACGACAAAGTGCTCCGCCACGCTAAAGTGGTAGTAGGGGAATAGGGACAACCCATAAAACTCATATTTTTTTTTAAAGAAGCATGGCAGAAAAAAGAGACTATTACGAAGTACTGGAGGTGACAAAGACGGCCACAGTAGAAGAAATAAAAAAGGCTTACCGCAAAAAAGCGATTCAATATCACCCCGACAAGAATCCTGGCGACAAGGAGGCGGAAGAGAAGTTTAAGGAAGCTGCGGAAGCGTATGATGTATTGAGCAATCCGGAAAAACGTTCGCGTTATGACCAGTTCGGTCATGCGGGAGTGAGCGGTGCGGCAGGAAATGGAGGGCCGTTCGGCGGTTTCGGTGGCGAAGGCATGTCGATGGATGATATTTTCTCCATGTTCGGTGATATCTTCGGAGGTCGCGGCGGCGGTTTCGGAGGTGGCTTCGGAGGTTTTAGCGGATTCGGTGGAGGCGGTGGAGGCTCACAGCAACGCCGGTATCGGGGTAGCGATCTTCGCGTCAAAGTGAAACTGACTTTGAAGGAGATCTCTACGGGAGTGGAAAAGAAGTTTAAATTAAAGAAATATGTTCCGTGCGATCAGTGCCACGGTTCGGGCGCCGAAGGTGACGGAGGTTCGGAAACGTGTCCTACTTGTAAGGGTAGCGGTTCGGTGATCCGTAATCAGCAGACGATTTTGGGCACGATGCAGACTCGCGTCACTTGTTCTACTTGTGGCGGTGAAGGTAAGATCATCAAGAACAAGTGTAAGAAGTGTGGTGGCGACGGAATCATCTACGGTGAAGAAGTAGTAACGGTGAAAATCCCTGCCGGAGTAGCTGAAGGCATGCAGCTTTCTATGGGTGGCAAAGGTAATGCCGGTAAACATAACGGTGTGCCGGGTGACTTGCTGATTCTTGTAGAGGAAGAACAACATCCGGACTTGATTCGTGATGAGAACGACTTGATTTATAATCTGTTGTTGAGTTTCCCGACTGCCGCGTTAGGCGGTGCTGTGGAGATTCCGACCATCGACGGCAAAGTAAAAGTGAAGATTGATTCGGGCACACAACCGGGCAAAGTACTTCGCCTGCGCGGCAAGGGATTGCCAAACGTGAATGGATACGGAACGGGAGATTTACTCGTAAATGTCAGTATTTATGTGCCGGAAACGCTCAATAAGGAGGAAAAAAGTACATTGGAAAAAATGGAAACTTCCGATAACTTCAAGCCCAGCACTTCGGTGAAGGAGAAGATTTTCAAGAAGTTCAAGAGTTTCTTCGACTAATTTTTTTATGAGAAGGTGCGACATAATGAATAGTAAACCTGCGTATTACTATTCATTATGACACACGATAAGACGTCTACAGGTATTAATATCCCGGGTTCTGTGTCAAATTCGTGTTCATCACCCGTATTTTCTCCGGTATAGGGAATACAGTTGTATAGCCACTTGCCTCATCCGGCAGTTGCGGACGGCTGCTGTAAGCTCTTGTGAACTTCCCGAAGCGGACTAGGTCCTGTCGTCTCCATCCTTCCCAAGCCAGTTCCAGCTGACGTTCGGCAAGGATATTCTCTAAAGTGGCAGTGCGGGGAGAAGCGTTGACACGGCTACGAACTTCATTGAGTTCTTCATCTCCGTTTGCTCCGTTCCGGACTTTCGCTTCACTCTTCATCAACAAAGCGTCTGCATAGCGGAACAATACAATGTCATTCTCCATCAACTTACCGTCTTTTGTGGCAGTCGGATCGACTTCATACTTTTTCATGCGGGCTCCTGCGGTTTGTTCGTATGGGGTGTCTGTTATATCCAGAGATACTTTCCAGGGCAGATATTCCAGTACCGTTCCATTATCCAGTTTGATTATGTTTCCTTTCAGGTCGTGGACAATTCCTGCAAAATAGCAAATATCAAAACGGGGATCTTGTTCCGCGGTTTCATAACCGAAAGTTTCGAGGGCTTCAATGGTGGCGCTGGGACCGTTCTCACCGCTTAGTCCGTAAGCCTTGGCGTGATTATAGTGGCGGGAACGGAAGAGATATTGCATCTGGTTGGTGTACAGAGTTTTATTCATCGGGATAGTGAAGACATTCTCTACGGACGGCTCGTTGAATATGGAGAAATTCGTTTCGTATTCCGGTTCCAGTTTGTAGCCCATAGTCTTGAGTTGGTCACAATAGTAGATGACTGTTTCCCAGGCATTGAGTTCGCTGCCGTTCACTGTGAACTTTATATTTTTTCCATCCGGGCGTTGTCCGTCCGTCCAATCATTGTCTGTATAAACTTCGGAGTTCAAAGCCAGTTTGGCCAGTAGGAAAGTTACCACGGGGCGAGTGATACGGCCATAGTAAGGGCCGGACTGGTTGCTATGTGCATCGCTCAACAAAGGAGCCGCCTCTTGCAATTCCTTGACAACAAAGTCAAAGACCGTTTTCCGTTCACTTTGCACTACATCTTTCATTGCTACGGAAGAGGATTGAACTAGCGGGATGCGTCCGAACAAATCCATCAGGTAATAATAATACATAGCCCGCATGGCACGTACTTCGGCACGGTATGCCGGCAGTTCCGTAGCGGAATGAGTTTCGGCGAATTTGTCTATCCGTTCCAGTGATTTGTTACTTAACATGACAACTTTATAGAGATATTCCCATGTAGCCTGAATGGCATCATTCTCTATTCCCCAATCGTGCAGGTAAAGTCCTTGCCAAAAACCACCGTCATACCAGTCACCTCCACGGGTGGGGATAATGGCTTCGTCGGAGGTAAAGGTGTTCAGGTCGTAGACTCCCCTACCCGTTCCCTGCAATCCCTGACTATCACTATAACCGCCTACGTATGTATAAAGCGAAGCTACTGCATTGAGATATACTTCCGAGATTGTATTGTAAACGTCATCTTCGGGTAACTTATCTTTCGGATTTTCCTCCAAAAACTTACTACATGAGAATAAACCCAGGCACATTGCCAGAAAGAATCCTAACCGACTTTTATTTTTCATATATTGTTTCATCATCTCCTCCTCCATTAAAAGTTAATACTCAATCCCAGTGTGTACGTCCGCGCCAACGGATATCCCCGTTTATCATCCACGCCTAAAGTGGAGTTCACCGTTGAACTGTTAATCATAGGTGAAAGTCCCGAATAACCGGAAATGGTTGCCAGGTTGTTGACTGTAAATGCCAGACGCAGGGAACGGACATATTTCTTCAGTTTCTGTACTTTCTCAATCGGCACGTTCCAACCCAGCGTCACATAGTCGAAGTTGACATAATCTCCCTTTTCCAACCAATAGTCGGTGGCGGTTTGATCCTTGATGTTCTGCTTCGGGGCTTTCTTCATTACGTTATAGTCGGGAAATATATTCATGTTCATATAGGTCAGGGAGGTTCCGTTGTAGATTTTATGTCCGAAAGCTCCGTTAATCTGCAAAGACAGGTCGAAACGCTTGTAGCGGAAACTGATGTTGGAGCCAAGAATCGTTTTAGGTACGGCTTGTCCTGCCACATAGCGGTCTTCACCATCTTCAAGGCTGACACCTCCGCCATTCAGATCGGCGATGCCATAGGTGTATCCACCGTTTCCATCGGATTCGAGTCCCGTACTGTGGGGAAGATAGAACACGCCCAACGGTTGACCCACCATCTGATATACGATGTGGTTGTATCCTCCGTGAAAGCCGGCTCCGTCGAGGCTGGCAAGACTTTTATATTCGGGGGCAGAAAGCATTTCGCCATTGTACATACCGCTTAATGAGAGCAGTTTGTTGCGCTGGAAAGTGATATTGGCATTGATATTCAGTTCCATATCCTTGGTCTTCAAGGGGGTGATGCCGATGGCGATTTCCGTACCCCAGTTGCGCATGGAACCGATGTTGGCAAGTAAGGTGTTATAGGTGAAAGGCGGTACGCTTACGTTGTAAAGGTAAAGCATGTCTGTGGTTCGGGAGTTGTAATAGTTGGCGGAAAGCAGCAGGCGGTTGCCGAAAAGAGCTACGTCGATACCGGTATTAAAGGTATGTTTCACTTCCCATTTCAGGTCGGGATTTGTGTTCCGTAAGTCTCCTAAAGATACGACGGCGGAGTTTCCGACGGGGACTACACCGTTCGGCTTTACAAGGTTCAATGTAGTGTATGAGTCAATCCCGCTCTGATTACCTGCCAGACCATAGCCAATACGGAATTTCAGATTATCCACCATCGGCAACTGCTTCATAAATTCTTCTTCACTAATCACCCATGCGGCAGATGCGGAGGGGAAGAATCCCCATTTATGGTTCGCTCCGAATTTGGAGGAAGCATCTGTACGGGCGTTCAGCGTCAATACGTAGCGGTCGGCGTATGTATAGTTGAAACGTCCCATGAAAGATGCCAGGCGGGGTTGGTCGTAGTAAGAATTAGTGCCTTCCCACAAACGGAGTGCGCCTGCCTGAAGATTATTATACCCGAATTTGTCGGTGCTGAAATTGCTTACTGTTGTATAATATCCCGTGTAGGTTTCTTTTTGAAGTTCGGCAAGTGCCAACACGTCAAAGAAATGTTTTTTCCAGTTTTTCTTATAGGTCAGCATCATGTTGCCTAGCAAGGATTCTCGCTTTTTGGTTCCTTTGTAAGCCTGGCCGTTCGCCCAGACGGAGGTGGGGAGGTATTGCGAATTTTCCACGATATTATAGGTATAAGCGCCGAAGAGGTTTAGTTTCAGTCCTTCCAGCAGATTGAAAGTCAGACGGGCGTGCGTGCTGATGTGCGAAGTGGCATCATCGTCCTGCACTTCCATCCATGCCAATGGATTGGTGATTTGGCTGGCAGTCGTTATTCCGTCCCAGGAATTGGTGACGGGGTCTTTATGGTTGGGATAGGTGGGGTTGAATGTGGCTGCCGAATAGAACGTTTTCTGATAATCCACCAGATTATGATTCTTCTGAATGGAACCGAACATTCCCAGCTCGCAGTTCAGGAAGCCGTCGAACATTTTCTGATTCATGTTCATATTCGAAGTGAAGTTTTTCATGTCTTCATTCAGAATCACTCCCTGACGATCCATGAAACCAAGAGAAACGCGATAGCTGGACTCACTGGAACCGCCATAAAAGGCGATGTGATGGTTTTGTTGTAGTCCTGTTTGTTCAATCTCTTTCTGAAAATCGGTGTTATTTCCTTTATCCAGAATGGAAATCCCGCGTTCCGAGGCAACACGGCGGTACTCATCGCCGGACAGCATTTTCAGATTCTTGTAGACGGTGGAAACTCCGAAGCTACCGTTGTAGGCTACCTGTGTTCTGCCGCTCATTCCTTTTTTGGTGGTGACTTCAATCACACCGGAGGCTCCTCGTGAACCGTATTGTGCGGTTTCGGAAGCGTCTTTCAGAATGGTGAAGCTCTCAATATCCGTAGGGTAAATGGAGGTAAGCATACTCAAGTCGCCAAATACTCCGTCGACGATTATCAAAGGGTCATTGCCACTAGTCAGTGAGGTGGTTCCCCGCAGGCGTACCGCATCCAAGGCTGCCGGACCGTTTGATCCGCGTTGGATGGTCAAGCCCGGCACACGTCCGCGGATTGCTTCCAAAGGGTTCGTTATCTGGTCTTTATTCATCTGTGTCTCCGTAATCTTCTCTACGGAACCGGAGAGGGTTTTCAAACTTCCGGTGGCATATCCAACAGTTATCAATGAGTCTATGGGCGTGGTAACGGGTATCTCCTGAGCGAATATACCACTACACGAAGCCGACAAAAGAAGAGTGAGCAATGTTAGTTTACCGTGTCGTCGTATCATAATTGTTAGTTTTTAAGGTAATACTATAAATATAACAAAAAAAGAAGGAATCTGGTTGAGTGGATTCCTTCTTTTTTTATTTTTGGGACACGGAGTACCTCACGGTTATTTCACGGATTATTTCACTATTATCTCATCTGTGAATATCCAGCCTCCGAACTCTTTTCCGGCTTGAGCCTGATAGCGAATGTATCTTCCTGTAGCATTCCCCTTCCATGAGATGTCCGTAAACTGAATAGGAATTTCTTTGGTGACTTCAAAAGTCCGGTGTTCCAATTCCGTAAAATTGGTTCCATCGTCAGAGACAGAGATTGTGACAGACTCAGGTAAAAACACCTCCGCACCCGTCACTTGCATGAAAGCAGCAGTAACGGAATGAATGGGAGTAACAGTTTCCATATCGATTGTCACATCCAACCGGTCACCGTCAATAAATCCCTGCCAACAACCGTCTCCATACGTCCAATCGCCACGTATGCCGTCCGTTAGAGCGGTATTGCCCTGTGCCGGATAATGGGGACTATACGATGAATTGTATATTACCTTCTTACCCAATGCCAGATGGGCAACGGGTTGTACGGATTCCGGACGACTGCCAATCTCATTCTTCAAATCGAAAGGATGATACCCCTTTGCCTGTAACTCTCTCACCGCTTTCAAGGCGCGGTCATGGAAATCCGGCCATGACTTACGCTCGGGAGCAGACCAAGCCACTTCCGCCAATGCGAGGATACGGGGATACATCATATATTCAACCTGTTCGGGAGTGGGAATATATTCCACCCATAAGTTACCCTGCACACCGTAAACAAGTTTAGCCTGCTCTGTAGTCAGGGAAACGGAAACCGGATCGTACGAATACACTTTCTTCAATGGCAGATATCCGCCGATAGCTTCCGGCTGTGAATAGGGTGCATCCTGATAACTGTCCAGATAGCAATAGGCACCGGGTGTCATGACAGCCCGATGGCCGGAGGTTACGGCAGCAATCCCACCTTCTTCTCCACGCCAGGACATAACGGTGGCATTGGGAGCTATACCTCCTTGCAATATCTCGTCCCACCCCAGCAAATGACGACCGTGAGCATTGAGAAACTTCTCAATGCGGTGTATCAGGTAACTTTGCAGTTCATCTACATTAGTAAGATGCTCATCCTTCATTCTCTTTTGACACTTCGGACACGTTTTCCATGCCGACTTGCCAGCCTCATCACCACCGATATGGATATATTCTGACGGAAAAAGTTCCATGACTTCGGTCAGCACATTTTCGAGAAAGGTAAAGGTTTCTTCATTACCGACACAGAAGTCCGAATTCTTGTACGGCTCGCCCGAACAGGACAGTTGCGGATAAGCAGCCAGCACTTCTTCCGAATGGGAAGGCATCTCTATCTCAGGAATGACCGTCATATAATGCTGACGGGCATATTCAAGTATCTCGCGAATGTCTTCCTGAGTATAATAACCGCCGGAAGCTCCGGGTTCATCGAAACGAACGTATTTGCGTCCGCCGTTCCACCATTTCTTCCAGTTTGGCTCCGTACGCCAAGCAGCAAAGTCGGTGAGCAAAGGGTATTTCTTTATCTCAATGCGCCAGCCTGCCGCATCGGTCAGATGCAGATGAAGCCGGTTTATTTTATAAAAAGCCAATGCGTCTATCTGCTTCTTTACAAATTCTTTGGAGAAGAAATGGCGGGAAACGTCGAGCATAAAGCCACGATAAGCAAAACGAGGAGTATCCTCTATTTCAACGGATGCGACGGAATAGCCTGTGCCCGAAGGGGTAAGCAACTGTAACAGTGTCTGCATTCCGTAAAATAATCCGGCTCCGGAAGTTGAACGGATGATGATTCGTTGAGGAGTGACGGACAGTGTGTAACTTTCCGGAGAGGGCAACCGCTCATTCTTTCCGGTTATCAGCAGTGAAAGTACTTGGCGTACGTCCTTTTTCGAACCTTTCTTCAACGAGACAGGCAGTGCTTGCAGACAGTTATCCCAAAGTCTCGCTTCTTCCCCTTCTAAGTTTGTATAAAGCTTTGTCTTTTCGGATAGAAAAAAGAAGCCCGCACCCTGCTCCATTTTCAATGGAACAGGAATTACGGACTGTGCTTTGATGGGATACACCGCAAGGCACATCCCTAATATCCATAAGAAAAGACAAACTTTAGCGTGTCTATTTCTTATATTCATTAATCAATACTGATTTCGTCTACAAACAAGAAACTATTTTTACCTTTTCCACCATGCCATGCCGGCATTGATTTCTCCGGTGATGCAATAACTCTTACATACTGCGTTTTCACCGGAGTAAAGGTCAACTTATGATTATAGACACCGTCTTTATCATCTTCTTTCATTTCCGGATATTCTTCGGAAGCAACTTTAGTGAAGTTCTTTCCGTCATCCGAAACTTCTACGGACATAGTTCTCGCATCGAATACCCAATCGCCTTTGGCCACACAAGTAGAGATGGACACGCTTGAAATCTCTACGGGTTGTTGGAGATCAATCGTCATATCCATGTCATTTCCGTTGAAAGCAATCCAACGGCCGGATTTGTAACTACTGTTTCCCTTCAGACCGTCTACCAATGTAGCAGCTCCTTTGAACATATATTGTTCATTGATTTTCTGATTGGCAACAATCGGCTTCATGCTGGATTTGCTGAAATCAATTTTCTCGGTAAGCACCTTGCTGTCTCCAGAAGGACGAATAGCTTTGGCGGACAAGGTAGCATTTTCCTTGAGTTTCAACACACCTTCATACAAAGGAGAAGCAGCGGTAGGTTCCGTACCGTCCAAAGTATAATGAATAGGGGTCTTATCAATAGTGGATAACGTAATATCCAATGTTCCTTCTGCCGGATTCGGTTCAAATTGGGCTTGCACCTCAAAGACGTGTTTAGCATAATTATATCCTTCGGCTTCATACCATTTAATTAACTGAGGAAGACGAGACAGGAAGTCTGCATAATTCTTCTTATCGGGATTCGTCCACTGAACTTCACACAAAGCAGCCCAACGGGGCAATACCATATATTGCGCATGCGGGAATGTAGCGATATATTCGGTCCAAAGATTAGCTTGTACCCCTTTTATATATTGCTGTTCCTCCGGAGTAAGAGAAGCTGGCATAGGCTCGTAGCTGTATACTCTTTCCATCGGCAGATAACCTCCGATACCGAAAGGTTCATTTTCGATATCTTTAGACTGATAGTAGTCGAAGTATAAATAAGTATTCGGAGTCATGATGACATCGTGTTTCTGCTTGGCGGCTTCAATACCTCCTTTTTCGCCGCGCCATGACATCACAGTGGCATTCGGAGCAAGTCCGCCTTCAAGGATTTCATCCCAACCGATAATCTGGCGTCCGTGAGCATTGAGGAATTTCTCGATATGATTGATAATGAAACTCTGCAAACGTTCTTCTTTAGAGTGTTCCTTATCCGATTTCAAGCCCAATGCCTTGGCACGTGCCTGGCACTTCGGACATTGTTCCCATCTTACTTTCGGACATTCGTCACCACCCACATGGATATATTCCGACGGGAAGATTTCAATCAATTCTCCATATACATCCTCGAGGAATTTCAATACCTGATCATTTCCGGCACAAAGCACGTCTTCAGATACTCCCCACTGTCTCCATACTTCGTACGGACCACCGGTACAACCCAGCTCAGGATAAGCGGCAAGGGCAGCTTGCATATGTCCCGGAAGGTCTATTTCAGGAACAACGGTTATGTAACGTTCTGCAGCATATTCTACAATTTCTGTTGCCTGTTCCTGCGTATAGAATCCACCGTAAGGTTTACCGTCATACTCACCGGAGTTGCGTCCGATGACGGTTTCCGTTCTATTGGAACCGATTTCTGTCAGCTTCGGGTATTTCTTGATTTCCAGACGCCATCCTTGATCATCCGTGATATGCCAATGCAAACGGTTCATGTTGTGCAATGCCTGCATATCTATGTAAGTCTTTATTTCATCTACCGTGAAGAAATGACGGCTGGTATCGAAATGGGCGCCACGATAACCAAAACGGGGAGCGTCTTTGATTTCTACGGCCGGGAGGGCTATATTTGCTCCCACGGCAATAGGCAAAGATTTACGCAAAGACTGGATACCATAAAATACTCCGGCTTCCGTAGAACCGGTAATGGTTACTCCGTCACCGGCAACTTTCAATTGATAGGCTTCCGGATTCTCATTTTCTGTCCCCAAAGCCAGGATAATGGCATTTTTTCCTTCTGTTCCGGCCTCAATGGTAAAGTCTTTTCCCGTAGCCGTCTTCAGATAGTCGGCCAGGAATTTCGCATTGCGCTGCATCTTCTCGTTTCCTTCCGGATAGAGAATCTTTACTCCGCTTTTCAGGATAAAGGGGGCTCCCTGCTCTACAACGATTTCCTGCGGCAAGGGAATTACCTGATAATTAGCTTCTTGCTGAACTGACTGGCAAGAAGCAAAAAGCCCTGCCACCGCCAAGCATCCGGTTAATTTCAACAGTTGTTTCATAAATTAAAAAATTAAGTGTTAAGTTATTAATAAATTTATGGGGTCAAAGATATTATTTTTCTGCCATATTTCACATTTTCCATCATATTCCACGGATAATTTAACAAAATATATTAATCAGGTAAAACACAATAACCCAGCAAAAATAGCTTTCTTCATAATATAATTATCTTATTCTTTAATAATATCTGTAAGCTTCACTGCTTGAAATGTCATGTGCGCTACACTACTTTCGTATAAAATGCCTATAGTTTCTTTATCAATCATAGTCAGACAGCTATATCCCCATCCCGGATCTTCATCTAATAAGAGTTGATGTTCTGGCAGCCAAGTAATTCCTTTATCCAAACTTGCCTTTATTGTGATATGGTCCCGTCCTTTTACTGTATTCGGATTTGAAAATAGAAGGATGTCTTTGTTCAACACATTATCCAGTGCTTTGACATTCAGCAAGCTGGCCATACATACAGGCTCATTAAGTGCCTTACGTGAAGAAGCGTGTTCGGTCCAGCTCTTGCCCAAATCTTTTGTAATGGATACCGCCCGGCTACCTCCTCTGTTATCACGCATATTCAACATCAAAACTCCCGGTTCTATTTCTACAACTTGGGCTTCTGTGGTATTGGTACGGGCCATGTTATGCATCTTCCATGTCTTACCTTGATCCTTACTATACATAATTCCGGCATTAGGGATACGTGTCGAATCTATAAACTGGGTCGGAAAAACCAATGTGCCGTCACTCATCGTTATTCCCCGTCCCGGTCCTTGAAGTAGAAAGTACCAGGATGGATCTTTCACCTGCTCCGTTATATTGATTGGTTCCGACCACGTTTTACCATCGTCGGTACTTTTCACCATCATCAATTGCGCTGTATGATTCATATCCATTCCCGGATGTGAACTCCACCATGCACGCTGATTGCCCATACCATGCGTCCATGCAGCAACTATCCATACAGTATTTGTCTTTGTGTCTACCAGAATAGAAGGATCCCCTACCCCATTTTGAGCTTTTGGCAAACCACCATACTCACCAAATGAAAGAGGAAGACGCATTTTTTCCCATGTCTTTCCTCCATCTGTACTACGGCTCAACCCAACATCAACATATTCCTGCAAATCAACGCTACTATTATAACGAACGTCATATACTCCTAACAAAGTTCCTTTATTCGTAGTCACTAATCCCGGAATACGGAAAGCTGCCGATCCGTCATCTCCTGCGTGACGTACGCCGATAGCCATTCGATGAGAGATATTTTTAGGAGAAAGATATTTACAGTTCAATTCCTTGCCATCTACTTTTACCGCACATAGTTCAGAGTTTATTCGGGTATATAAGGAAGTCCCTTTTTTCATCTCCAAACTAATCCAAAAAAAATTTACGCCTGGGAATAATTTATAATTACTCTTAAGTACTACTTTATTGGAAGGTCTCACTACTTCCGCACATTTCACCGAATACGACGGATTGGCAGATAAGGTAGTTCCCGGATGAAAACTGGATATATATTCTACAGGAGCCATACGCTTTTTATCTCTATGCTGCAATGCCTCCGTGCCTCCATAATAGAGTTTTACTGACTGGATATCGTGCTGTGGCGTACTTTTGCTGAAATCTAATACGACTTCATTCAGTAACTTACTTTCTTCAGCATCCAAACGAATATAAAACAAAACATTATCTTGCCGTTCTATCAGAATGGGGATTTGTGTTTCACGGATAAATACTGTATCTGAAGCTCGGATAGTATCTGAAGCTTGAACACTAAAGAAAGATCCTAATAAAATAAAGAGGAGAAAATAATGATTTCTTTTCATAATGGGGGTATTAGTTAGTTTAACGCGGTAAAGATAGGATTTTTCTTATACAAATTAAGTTTTTTCTTTAAAATACAATATGAGAGCCACAAACTTTCTCTTTTTTACCAAGTTCTGGTAGGACTTGTTAATACTTTGACCACCATTTTG
>ENA-UOIV01000109-UOIV01000109.1-human-gut-metagenome-genome-assembly--contig:-C59-NODE-109-length-96512-cov-14.650663_pt1 | contig 96512 bp, 56 predicted proteins | sample MGYA00242333_ERZ723880 | MGnify/ENA metagenome assembly ERZ723880 | reverse complement strand
AGCGGGTGAAGGGCATATCTTTCACCCTCTTTTCTCTTTTTTAAGGCTGTCTATGCATACCGACAATTGGTCTGATGGCGGCCGTATATTGTAGATAAACCTCTTTTCTATAAGATCTGAACTCCCTTTCTATAGGCACTGAACTTCTTTTGGGTTATGGATAAACTATAAATGAAGGCTTTGATTATAAAAACGAAGCCTTTGTTTTTATAAACGCAAGCTTTGTTTTTACAAACGCAACTTGCGTTTATAGATTGCGACTGGTGCAAAAGAATTTTATATTCGGAAGAAGGGAGGTTTATCTATAATAGAAAAGAAGTTTAGCACCTATAGAAAGTAAGCTTGTTATTAATGAACCGGAGGTGTAAGTGCGGGTGAAGATGTCGTTCTTCACCCGTTAACACTGATGAATGAGGAGTTACAGTGAAAAGGTGAAGACTATTAATATATCAAACTCATGTTATAATAAGGCATAATATGATTCCTGTGCGAAAACTTTCGCACGGGATCCATTTGTTTTTGCCATAACGAGGTAGGCGGACAGCCATTTTGTCAGTTCAATTTCTGACAAAGAATCACTAAACTGCTTTGGCACACTTTTCGCAATGTTTTTAGCGTTCCGCCTAAAAATGACGGGTAACATCTAAACATTAAATGTATAACTAAAATATAAAAGTAACTATGAACATTAAACCATTAGCAGACAGAGTGCTTATCCTCCCTGCACCTGCAGAAGAAAAAACAATTGGTGGTATCATTATTCCTGATACAGCAAAAGAAAAACCTTTGAAGGGTGAAGTTGTGGCAGTAGGTCACGGTACGAAAGACGAAGAAATGGTATTGAAAGTAGGCGATACGGTTCTTTATGGCAAATATGCCGGAACAGAACTTGACGTTGAAGGTACTAAATATCTAATTATGCGTCAGAGCGACGTTCTCGCTGTTTTGGGTTAATTAATAATAGTAGATAGTAAAATTTTAAATAGTAAATAAAGAGATGGCAAAAGAAATATTATTCAATATCGATGCCCGTGACCAATTGAAAAAAGGTGTCGACGCTTTGGCGAATGCAGTAAAAGTAACTCTTGGTCCGAAAGGACGTAACGTTATCATTGAGAAGAAGTTCGGTGCTCCGCACATCACAAAAGACGGTGTGACAGTAGCTAAAGAAATCGAATTGGCTGACGCTTATCAGAATACTGGTGCACAGTTGGTAAAAGAGGTCGCTTCTAAGACAGGTGACGATGCAGGTGACGGTACAACTACTGCAACTGTTCTTGCTCAGGCTATCGTAGCTGAAGGTTTGAAGAACGTAACAGCAGGTGCCAGCCCGATGGATATCAAACGCGGTATCGACAAGGCTGTTGCCAAAGTGGTGGAATCAATCAAGAACCAAGCTGAAACAGTAGGTGACAACTACGATAAGATCGAGCAAGTGGCTACTGTATCTGCAAACAATGATCCGGTAATCGGTAAATTGATTGCTGACGCTATGCGTAAAGTTTCTAAAGACGGTGTTATCACTATCGAAGAAGCTAAGGGTACTGATACTACCATCGGCGTAGTGGAAGGTATGCAGTTCGACCGTGGTTACTTGTCGGCTTATTTCGTAACAAATACGGAAAAGATGGAATGTGAGATGGAGAAACCTTACATCCTGATCTACGACAAGAAGATTTCTAACCTGAAAGATTTCTTGCCTATCCTTGAACCGGCTGTACAGACAGGTCGTCCTTTGTTGGTAATTGCAGAAGATGTAGATAGCGAAGCGTTGACTACATTGGTAGTAAACCGTCTGCGTTCTCAATTGAAGATTTGTGCAGTGAAGGCTCCGGGCTTCGGTGATCGTCGTAAAGAAATGCTTGAAGATATTGCTATCCTGACAGGTGGTGTTGTTATCAGTGAAGAAAAAGGTTTGAAACTGGAACAGGCTACCATCGAAATGTTGGGTACTGCCGACAAGGTTACTGTTTCTAAAGACAATACAACAATCGTAAACGGTGCAGGTGACAAAGCCAACATCAAAGAACGTTGCGAACAGATCAAAGCTCAGATTGCTTCAACTAAGTCTGACTATGACCGCGAGAAATTGCAGGAACGTCTGGCTAAATTGTCAGGTGGTGTAGCTGTTCTCTATGTAGGTGCTGCTTCTGAAGTGGAAATGAAAGAAAAGAAAGACCGTGTAGATGACGCATTGCGTGCAACCCGTGCTGCTATCGAAGAAGGTATTATTCCGGGTGGTGGCGTAGCTTACATCCGTGCCATCGAATCTTTGGAAGGTCTGACAGGTGACAATGCTGATGAGACAACCGGTATCGGTATCATCAAACGCGCCATCGAGGAACCGCTTCGTGAGATTGTAGCTAATGCCGGTAAAGAAGGTGCTGTAGTTGTTCAGAAAGTACGTGAAGGAAAGGGTGACTTCGGTTACAATGCCCGTACGGATGTTTACGAAAACTTGCACGCTGCCGGTGTGGTAGATCCTGCTAAGGTTGCTCGTGTAGCTTTGGAAAATGCAGCTTCTATCGCTGGTATGTTCCTGACTACTGAATGTGTAATCGTAGAAAAGAAGGAAGATAAGCCAGAAATGCCGATGGGTGCTCCCGGAATGGGAGGCATGGGTGGAATGATGTAATTCCGGCTTTCGCAGAATGAATATAGAAGTCGCTTTCGGTTTACCGAAAGCGACTTTTTTGTTATAAACTGTTCTGAACTTAAAAGAATCTCTTTTAATCCTCATGCTCCTACTTGATTATTATTTATTTATCGGATTGAATACGATGAAAGTCCTTATCATACAGTCCTACAAGTAAGTTTTGTCCTTTATCATTCACTTTCAGTCCGCCATATACGGCTTTTTGATAAAGGGTATCCTGTCCTTCTTCGAAGAAGAAAGATTCGGCACCGAGGAAGAGCCTGTGATGTACTATTTTATATTTGATGACCAGTTCATCACTGTTTACAGGTTCTAAAGTATTTTGCAGTCGCACTATTTCTCCTACCTGATTACTGTCAGTTCGAAGTACGGCATAACCGCGTGTGGCAGTTTGTTCGTCTACCGGAGCTGATGAGGCTTCCTGGTAGTTAAGTCTCATATAGTCTCCTTGCATAAGAGAGCGGGGATCGACAGGAACTAACTGTAACAAAACCAACCGTCCGTCTTTCAAGATCTGCTCTTTCTTATAAACCGACCAGTTGAAATACCCTAGTAACAGTATCAGGTTTACGATAATCAATATTCGGCTATATTTTTTCATGTCTTGTTCTTTTTTGAGTGAAGAAATACCAGGCTGCAATACATGCAATTCCGATGAAGAAAAGCGTAATGGATTTGGTGAGCAGGCCCAAATTCAAATCATAATAGTATTTGGAAACGGCATAGATAAAGAGAAGGAGTGCAGCGGCACACTCTGCTCTATAACCATAATGAAAACATATTAAAATCAGTAGCAAACTACCGGATAAATAAGGAGCAAATACGGTAGGCAGACAAATGATAATACAAAGAATATAGATACCAACCTGATTTACTGGGTTGTCCACTTTCATGACCTGCATGATTCGTTGAATCATGATAAGAAGTCCTATCCATATACAAACGGACAGTATGCAGGATATGAACCAGCTATTTGTCTCTGATACCAGATAATTGATTGATAATCCTCCCAGTGAAACGATACCGGATACGAATAAGCCGATATGAAATGGCCTGTATTTGGAAAAGTAATTCCCCGTCTCTGCACACTTAAACAGCTTTGCCTCGAAGACATTCGTAAATAGAAATGCTGCAAGGATAGGGACTACTGCAATTTGAAGGGGATAAAATGAAGAAAAGACATAGACAGCTTCTCCAAATAAAGATATAGTAAACAGAATGACTGAAAGAAAGGGGAGAATGAATCCTCTTGATAAAAAGAAGGTGAGTATACTGATTATTATAAGTATAAAGAAGAGGGCATGAATATTAGCACTCATGCCAAAGCCTGCCAATACGCATCCTGCTATATATAAAGTGATGTTCATCGCATCCAGAAAAGGCCGGATAACGACGCGGCTGATTATTAACGTAGTAATGATTAACATAGTTCCTATAATCAGACTGGAAATCTCGGATTGAATGATTCTGGCAAGTGCCAGAAATCCCAGAAAGAAAATAGCCGTCAGGATTCCCCCGATAATGGATACGACTTGAATGGTGAGGTTATGCTTCTGTGCCATACCATTGCTTTTTTAGATGAAGAATGATGTAAATAAGTAAAGTTGTCCCGGTGATGACAATGATTCCTCCATAGAAGAATATCTGAACATCCCTAAGATCACTTTTAGATATGAATGTAGTCAATAAAATCATTAATGTGGCAAAAGGAATGATAGCCAGATAGAACAGACTCTTTTCTCTCCATCCGTACCAAAGTCCCGCTGCGAATAGAAGGACAGTAGTTATGAGAGGAACAGATAATATGGTATAATCATCACAGATGGCCGCTATTAACAGAAAGCTGGTGTGTAGAATGGTAGCCAACGAAAGAAGACTGACAAGCCAATGATTGTTTCTGTTCAAATGACCTTTTGCACTCATCCATTCCGTAATAATAGTTGCCACGGCACATATCCAGGTTACTGCATTGCCCAATAGAGTTATTTCCCAAGAGCCATAGCCGGCAATTTGTATATTATACAGCCATATCGTAGTACAAAGTAGTCCGATGAACGTCAGCCATAACGGAGCGAAGCGGATAGCAATCGCCCAAAGAATGGTGAAAAGAGTCCATCCCAGAAAGAGATCGTAAGCATCGGCTCCTGTTTGGTAAATTTGTCCGAAGACAGCGAAAAGCGTACCTATCAGAAATGTAGCTCCGGTGAGGAGAATTTGTTTGACGAGCTTACTCCAACGGGTAAATGTAGCGAGCAGGACAGAGGCTACTAATAAAACTTCTACCATTCCTAATTTTGCAAATTTAGGTAGTTCATCCCAGTTATAGGCAAAAAAGAAGACGATGCCTGCCACTGTAAAGCCAATACCCACTGCCAATAAAAAAATAGAAAGGAATTGATTCCACTGTTTTTTATCTGCATATAGAGCTTGTCGGGATAAAGGCGAAAAGTCGGGCTTTTCCATGTGTTTTTACTTTTTGATAATTGCAAACATAAGAAAATAAAATGATTTCCACTTCAAGATAGACTATAAAAAGGTATGGCTTACCTTATTGCGATTAGCAATAATAGTAAGTCATACCTTGGGAGAGGTATTGAATAACTTAAAAAGAGAATAACTTAAAATACCTCCCGTATATGCTTGAAGTTAGAATTGATGGTATCAATTACTTCTTGTGAGCGACCGTTGATTAACAACTTGTACATTGACTGTGCAAAACCCACCATTTGTCCGAATTCAATTTTCGGAGGCATGGCCAGTGCATTCGGATCAGTCATGATATTGACAAGTACCGGACCATCCAGTTCGAATGCATTAAGTAAGGTAGTCAACACCTCTTCCGGATCGCTGACATTAAACCCTGCCATTCCCATCGCTTCAGCCACTTGGGCAAAGTCAGGATTCAGCATATTTGTTTGCCAGTCCGGCAGTCCGTCCACTTCCATTTCCAACTTCACCATTCCTAGTGAGCGGTTGTTGAATACGATGATTTTGATCGGCAACTTATATTGGACAACTGTTTCCAAATCTCCTAAAGTCATAGACAATCCGCCGTCTCCGCAAAGTGCCACTACCTGACGATCTGGAAAGGCTAGTGCGGCACCGATGGCTTGCGGCAAAGCATTTGCCATAGAACCATGATTGAAAGATCCCAGCATGTGGCGTTTACCTGTCGCTTGCAGATAACGCGCTCCCCATACACAAGTCATTCCTGTATCTACTGTGAACACAGCATCGTCCGAACTTAGTTTGTCTATTTCAGACATCACATATTCGGGATGAATCTTATTTACATCGCCTTTATCTTCCGTGTAAGCAGCCAGATCCTTCTTTACTCCTTCATATCTTTTGAGTTGTTTCAACAGGAACGAATCATCCGTCTTCGGATTCAGTATACGCAATAAACTTTGGATGCTAAGTTTAACATCGCCGCAAAGTCCGATATCAACCTTTGCTCGACGTCCCAGACGTTCGGGCTTTATGTCAATCTGTGCTATCTTTATGTCATCCGGCAAGAAAGCGGAATATGGAAAGTCGGTGCCGAGCATGAGAAGCACTTCGGCTTCATGCATACTGTAATAGCCCGACGGCATTCCCAGCAATCCGGTCATACCCACTTCATACGGATTTTCATATTGCACCTCCATCTTTCCTTTGAAAGTATATACAACCGGAGCGTTCAGCTTCTCGGAAAGCGCAATCACTTCCTCGTGAGCTCCCCGGCAACCGATGCCGCAGAAAAGAGTGATGCGTGTATGTTTGTTTAACATATCGGCTAATTGAGCCAGATCTTCTTCCGACGGACAAACTTCCGGTGGGGCAGGATAGTTGATAACCGACGAGTCGACAGCAACGGCAGAAGCCTTTGCCAAATCTCCCGGCAGCCCGATAACGGACACCCCTTTACGGGTGACAGCCGTTTGTATGGCCGACTGGAGCATACGTGGAAATTGTGCGGGAGTAGTGGCTACTTCATTATAATAACTGCAATCGTTAAAAAGTTTGATGGTATTCGTCTCCTGAAAATATTCCGTACCGAACTCTCCGGTAGGAATTGTAGAGGCGATAGCGATTACCGGTGCGCCGGATCGGTGTGCGTCATACAAGCCGTTAATCAGATGAACATGTCCCGGTCCGCTACTTCCCGCACAGCATCCCGGGCGACCGGTCAGTTGTGCTTCTGCCGCGGCGGCATACGCCCCTGTTTCTTCGTGGCGCACATGTATCCATTTTATTTGATTGTTTTTTCTGACTGCTTCGTTTACTTCATTCAGACTGTCGCCTGTTACGGCGTAGATGCGTTCAACTCCGGATTTTACCAAAGTATCTATCAACTGTTCTGCTATTTTTTTTGCCATAGCTGTAATTGGTTTAGGATTGATTTTTATGTAATAACAGATGGCTGCAAAGAAAAGTTCTACTTTAACATATGCTAATAACGCCTTTGTGTCGGGACACATCACCGCTTTTATGTTAAAATTAATTCTGTAACAACTTTCTAGTGAAGATGTATAAACAATTGCAATATCCTTTTGTTATCTTTATAGGCGAAATCTTAACCTAATGTATTAAACCTCTTAATAACTCTAGAAAAATGAACAAAAATGAAATCGGCGTGAATGCCGGTAAGGTTTGGCAACTGCTTAGCAATAATGAGAAGTGGAGCTATGGACTTTTGAAGAGAAAATCCGGGCTGAAAGATAAAGAGCTGGGTGCCGCTTTGGGGTGGTTGTCAAGAGAGAGCAAAATAGAGTTCGATCAGTGCGATGAAGAACTTTATGTATATCTCTGTGTGAATGTTTATATTGGCTAAAAGAGTCTGACGCTTTAACGGGAACAGAAGAGTCTCCGGAGGAATGACGGAACGGTCAGGACTCTGGAGATTCTCGTTTTTTATTCTTTTTCCGCTTTGTGTATCGGAGGCATTGAACCTTCTTTTGATGCCACAAAGGAGGATGTAGACGAATTTATAAGACTTTTAAAACGTTAAAAAGGAAATCCGGAACAACAAAAACGCCTAAATCTCTGTTTTTATAAGAAGTTTGAAACTAACTTTGTCCGCAATGTTTTCTACTTCTTATGATTATGAATACTAGACAGAACAGGCTAATCATATTCGCGATTTTGTTATTGACACAAACCCCATTGGGCGCGCAACTGCATTCTACAAAAATTGAACTGCCGGAGGATTCTATACCTGTAATCATTGAAGATTCTGTTCCGGCGAAGCGCAGCTTCTTTAAGAAGTTTCTTGATTACTTCAATGATGCCAATAAGGAAAAAAAGAATAGAAAGTTTGATTTCAGTGTGATAGGCGGCCCTCACTATTCCAGTGATACCAAGTTCGGACTCGGACTGGTGGCAGCCGGATTATATCGTACCGATCGGATTGATTCGCTTCTTCCTCCTTCCAATGTCTCTCTTTACGGAGATGTGTCGACGGTCGGCTTCTATCTGTTGGGAGTCCGTGGAAACCATCTGTTCCCGCAAGATAAATACCGGTTGAATTACAATTTGTATTTCTATTCTTTCCCCAGCCTGTATTGGGGACAGGGATATGACAATGGAGCGAACTCTGATAACGAAAGTGATTATAAACGTTTTCAGGCACAGGTGAAAGTCGATTTTATGTTCCGGCTGGCAAAGAATTTCTACATCGGACCGATGGCCGTATTCGATTATATCGATGGACGGAATTTTGAGAAACCGGAACTATGGGAAGGAATGGCCGCGCGAACTACCAATACCAGCCTAGGACTTTCCCTCCTTTATGATTCTCGTGACTTCCTGACCAATGCATATCATGGCTATTACTTGCGGATAGACCAAAGGTTCAGTCCGTCTTTTCTCGGTAATAAATATGCGTTTAGCAGCACAGAACTCACTACCAGCTATTATCAACCGGTATGGAAGGGCGGAGTACTGGCAGGGCAATTCCACACATTGCTTACTTATGGAGATACTCCCTGGGGCTTGATGGCAACTCTGGGAAGTTCTTACTCCATGCGCGGATATTATGAAGGACGCTATCGGGACAAGTGTGCTATGGATGCACAGATAGAACTCCGTCAACACGTATGGAAGCGGAATGGAGTGGCTGTATGGGCAGGAGCGGGAACGATTTTTCCACGATTCTCCGAGTTCACCCCGAAACACATTCTGCCTAACTATGGTTTCGGTTATCGTTGGGAGTTTAAGAAGAGAGTAAATGTACGTTTGGATTTAGGGTTTGGCAAACACCAAACCGGATTTATATTTAACATCAATGAAGCTTTTTAAGAATATAAAGAATTGGTTGGAGAATCAGGAACATCTGTTTTATCTGTTTCTGTTTATCTTGATAGTACCTAATATAGTACTCTGTTTTACAGAACCTTTACCATTTATGGCAAAAGTCGCCAATGTGTTGTTACCTTTCGGTTGCTATTACCTGTTGATGACTTTGTCGAGGAATTGTGGCAAGATGCTTTGGATCTTATTCCTGTTCCTGTTCTTCGGAGCCTTTCAGATCGTGTTACTTTATTTATTCGGCCAGTCCATTATCGCTGTCGATATGTTTCTGAATCTGGTCACCACCAATTCGAGTGAGGCATTGGAACTGCTCGATAATCTTACACCTGCCATTATTGCTGTAATCATACTCTATGTACCTGCCCTGATATTAGGGACGATTTCAATTATACGTAAACGTAAACTCGCGGTAGAGTTCATTCGCAGGGAACGGAAGAGAGCCTTCCTGGTCTTTGGAATCTCCCTCCTTAGTCTTGTCGGAGCCTATGTGCAGGATTTGGGATATGAGTTGAAATCTGATTTATACCCGCTAAACGTATGCTACAACGTAGGTCTTGCCTTTCAAAGAACCGCCCTGACGCAGGATTATCACCGTACATCCAAAGACTTTACTTTTCATGCCCGGCCTACTCATCTGGAGGGAAGACGGGAAGTATATGTAATGGTCGTAGGAGAAACCTCTCGTGCCCTAAACTGGCAATTGTATGGTTACGAACGTGAAACGAACCCGCTCTTATCCCGGCAAACGGGTCTGATTGCTTTCCCGAAAGTGTTGACAGAGTCGAATACGACACATAAAAGTGTCCCCATGCTGATGTCGGACGCTACTGCCTGCAACTACGATTCTATCTACCATCAAAAAGGAATCATCACCGCTTTCAAAGAGGCAGGATTCCGGACGGCTTTTTTCTCCAACCAACGTTATAACCATTCATTTATCGACTTCTTCGGAATGGAAGCCGATACGTATGATTTTATAAAAGAAGATTCGGTCGGTTCTACCTATAATCCTTCTGACGATGAACTTCTGAAATTGGTGGAGGAGGAACTGGCGAAAGGTGCAACGAAACAATTCATCGTACTTCACACCTACGGTTCCCACTTTAACTATCGCGAGCGTTACCCGTCGGGAGATGCTTTCTTTACGCCCGATTATCCGGTTGATGCGGAAAAGAAATACCGGGATAATCTGATAAATGCCTACGATAATTCTATCCGTTATACGGACCGCTTTTTGTCACGGCTTATCCGTATATTGGAAAATCAGCAGGCAGATGCCGCCATGCTCTATACTTCGGATCATGGAGAGGATATTTTCGACGATTCCCGTCATCTGTTCCTCCATGCTTCTCCTGTACCTTCTTATTATCAGCTTCATGTACCGTTCTTGATCTGGATGTCCGATGACTACCGCAAAACGTATCCCGAACACTGGAATACCGCTATTGAAAATAAGGATAAGAATGTTTCTTCCAGTAGCTCTTTCTTCCCTACAATGCTGTCCTTAGGCGGAATAGAAACTTCTTACCGGGATGATTCGCAGGCTGTGATGGCTCCGGACTACGTAATGAAACCAAGGGTTTATCTGAATGATCACAATGAACCCCGTTCATTGGATGATTTGGGCATGAAGAAGCAAGACTTCCGAATGCTGGAGGAGAGGAATATAAAGTATTAAATATTAGGTATTAATCCTTGTTAATTTTTGCATCCAAAAGCGTGCTTGGCGTGTTATTTGCCGTATGATGTATGAACGATTAAATTCATAAAACATGGCCTATATAGATTATTATAAAGTTCTTGGGGTAGACAAGAGTGCTTCTCAGGATGATATCAAAAAGGCTTTTCGTAAGTTGGCTAGGAAATATCATCCCGACTTGAATCCGAATGATCCGAGTGCAAAGGATAAGTTTCAGGAGATCAATGAAGCAAATGAAGTGCTGAGTGATCCGGAGAAACGTAAAAAGTATGATGAGTACGGAGAGCATTGGAAGCATGCCGATGAGTTCGAAGCACAGAAGCGGGCACAGCAACAGGCCGGAGGCTTTGGTGGTGCAGGCGGGTTCGGCGGATTCGGTGGCGGACAGGGTTTCTCTGACGGTAACGGGACGTATTGGTACAGTTCCGATGGAGAAGGATTTTCCGATGGTAACGCCAGTGGATTTTCCGATTTCTTCGAATCGATGTTCGGTGGACATCGGGGTGGAAGAGGACAAGGTGCTGCAGGATTCCGTGGGCAGGACTTTAATGCAGAGCTGCATTTGTCTCTTCGTGACGCTGCCCAAACGCATAAGCAGATATTGACTGTCAATGGTAAACAGGTACGTATCACTATTCCAGCCGGTGTGGCTAACGGGCAAGTCATTAAACTGAAAGGCTATGGTGCCGAAGGTGTCAATGGTGGACCGGCCGGTGATCTGTATATTACTTTTGTCATAGCAGAAGACCCGGTGTTCAAACGTCTGGGTGATGATCTGTACGTAGATGTGGAGGTAGACCTTTACTCTGCCGTATTGGGAGGCGAGAAAGTGGTTGATACACTGGATGGTAAAGTGAAACTGAAGATAAAGCCGGAAACACAGAACGGAACGAAAGTCCGTCTGAAAGGCAAAGGATTCCCGGTATATAAAAAGGAAGGACAATTTGGTGACTTGATTGTGACCTATTCTGTCAAGATTCCAACAAACTTGACGGACAGACAGAAAGAGTTGTTCCGTGAGTTACAGAGTATGAACTAAAAAGAATGAGTGCTATGCAGACTGAATTAATTATTGTCAGTGAATACTGTCACAAATGTCATATTGAGCCTTCATTCATAGATATGTTGGAAGAAGGTGGTTTGATAAATGTACATACCGAAGGAGGTGAGCATTATTTGTTTTTGTCAGAACTTCCGAGTGTTGAACGTTATAGCAGAATGTATTATGATCTTGCCATTAACATGGAAGGTATCGATGCAATTCATCATTTGCTGGAAAGAATGGAGGCTATGAGACGTGAAATGAATTCACTCCGTAATCAGCTTTTATTGTATCGGGAACGGGAAATAGAAGATGCGGATTGGTAACAATGTAGGAAGGGCGGCTATAATGAAGAAATAAGAAAGACTGGACTCAATTTTGTTGGGTCCAGCCTTTTTTATTATTAATCGGAAACTTTCTTACTTCTTGTAGAAAGCCAAGTCTTCTTTGTCGAAATTTTCGATGAATCCGGCGTGTTTTTCTACTTCTGCTTCCGCATAATTCAGATATACGTGTGCAGATTTAGCAAACAGTTCGGGATTCTTGCTAGCGTCTTGAATTAACAGGTGGCACATGATAATATCGGCAGCCATTTCCATCAGTCTGCGAGCAGTGAAATCAAGTAATTCCTGGTCTTGTGCTTCTTTTACAGCGTTGGTGCTTGCTTCAAATTTGTTAGCCATCTTCTTCAGACGGGACATTAACGGTTCCATTTCCGGTGAACAGGGAATAGTCTCAAACTCGCGGATAGTGGCGATATAAGAGCCATTGGTGACGTAACGGATGGCGGCTACAGTCTGCAATTGGGTAGTTCCTTCGTAGATACTGGTGATACGTGCGTCGCGGTAGATACGTTGACAAGCATATTCCATCATGAATCCTGAACCACCGTGAATCTGGATACAGTCGTATGCGTTCTGGTTGGCGTATTCGGAGTTCATACCTTTGGCTAGCGGAGTAAAGCTGTCGGCCAATTTAGCGTATTTTTTCTGTTCCTGACGTTCTTCCGGAGTCAGCTTACGTTCGCGGGCGATATCATCCAATGCTTTGTAGGTGTCTACGTAACGGGCTGTCTGGTACAGCAAAGCACGTCCGGCATCCAATTTACCTTTCATGATAGCCAGCATATCGTATACTGCCGGGAATTCGATGATTGCTTTGCCGAATTGCTTACGGTCTTTAGCATAAGCCAATCCTTCATTGTAAGCAGCCTGGCTCAATCCTACAGATTGTGCGGCAATACCCAGGCGGGCACCGTTCATCAAAGCCATCACGTATTTAATCAAACCGAGTTTACGGTCACCGCAAAGTTCGGCTTTTGCATTCTTGTATACTAATTCGCAAGTAGGAGAACCATGGATACCGAGTTTGTTTTCGATACGGCGTACGTTTACCCCGCCTTGACGTTTGTCATAGATGAACATAGACAAACCGCGACCGTCTCTTGTTCCTTCTTCCGAGCGTGCCAGTACAAGGTGGATATCAGCGTCTCCGTTTGTAATGAAACGTTTCACACCGTTCAGCAACCAACAACCGTCTTTCTCACTGTAAGTAGCTTTCAACATAACTGATTGAAGGTCGGAACCTGCGTCCGGTTCTGTCAAGTCCATAGACATGGTTTCACCCTGACATACACGAGGGATGAAACGGCTGTGCTGGTCGGCATTACCGAATTCGTACAGTGTTTCGATACAGTCCTGCAAAGACCAGATATTTCCGAAACCTGCATCGGCAGCGGCTACGATTTCTGCACACATGGTGTACGGAGTGATCGGGAAATTCAAACCACCGAATTTGCGTGGCATGGTCATGCCATTCAGACCGGCTTTTACCATAGCGTTCAAATTCTGTTTGGTTCCGGAAGCGTATTCTACACGGCCATTGGCGCAGTGAGGACCTTCTTCATCTACACCTTCTGCATTAGCAGCTATGATTTCCCCAGTGATTTCTCCAGTAATCTCCAATACTTTATCGTATGAGTCTACAGCATCTTCAAAATCCAGCGGAGCATAGTCGAATTCATCTTTATCTCTGTAATTGCGTTCTTTGAGTTCGCAAATACGTTTCATCATCGGATTGTTCAAGTGAAACTTGAGTTCCGGTATGTCTGTATAATAATTAGCCATCTTTCCTTACTTGCTATTTTGTTTATAATACTTAATCATCTTCGGCACAACTTCTTCGATAGTTCCGTTGATTACGTAATCGGCAATCGTGTTGATCGGAGCATCCGGGTCGTTGTTGATGGAGATGATGATACCACTTTCCTGCATACCGGCGATATGCTGAATCTGTCCGGATATACCGCAGGCGATGTAGAGTTTCGGACGGACTGTGACACCAGTCTGGCCGATTTGGCGGTCATGGTCTGCAAAACCTGCGTCAACAGCGGCACGGCTGGCACCTACTTCTGCATGAAGTTCTTTAGCGAGGTCGAACAGGAGGTCGAAGTTTTCTTTCGAACCTACACCATATCCACCGGCTACGATAATAGGAGAACCTTTCAAGTTGTTTTTAGCCTTTTCTACGTGGCGTTCGATAACTTTCACTACATAGTCCGTGTCGGCTACATACTTCTTTACGTCGTGACGGATTACTTCTCCCTGATAAGTCGGAGAGAGGATTTCTTTCTTCATTACACCTTCGCGGACGGTTGCCATCTGTGGGCGGTGTTCCGGATTCACAATCGTAGCAACGATGTTACCACCGAATGCCGGACGGATCTGATACAGCAGATTCTTGTAAGTCTTACCTTCTTTTTTGTCTTCGTGGTCACCGATTTCAAGTGAAGTACAGTCAGCAGTCAGTCCACTGGTCAAAGCGGAAGAAACGCGTGGACCGAGATCACGACCGATAACGGTAGCACCCATCAGGCAGATTTGCGGTTTTTCTTCTTTGAAAAGATTTACCAGGATAGAAGTATGGGGAAGTGAAGTATAAGGGTAAAGCCCTTCACCGTCGAAAACGTGGAGTTTGTCTACTCCGTAAGGAAGGATTTGTTTTTCAATCTCTTTGAGGCCTGTTCCTGCAACCACAGCTTCGAGCTGGCAGTTCAATTGGTTGGCTAACGAACGACCTTTGGTCAGAAGTTCGAGGCTGACGTCTGCAACGTTACCTTCTTCTATTTCGCAATATACAAATAAGTTATTCATGATTATCCGATGGTGTGGTTAGCTAATAGTTCAACAATCAGGTCTTCTACGTCACGGTCACTGCCGCTAATGGTTTTGCTCTCTTTAGCCTGGAACACGATGTTCTGGATGGCTTTTACTTTTGTCGGTGAACCGGACAGACCACATTGTGCAAGGTCACCGTTTACGTCGGCTACACTCCATTCTACCAGATTTAGATAATCACGCTTGTCATACAAGTCGGTATAATCAAGGTTACCTTGTTGTTTTTCGGTAACTGTTTTGGCGTGTTTGTATTTCTGTACTAGTTTCGCATTGCGCGGACGGCAAGGAGCGGCAGACCCGTTTACAGTAATCACGATAGGTAACGGACCTTCTACGGTTTCCACGCCACCGTCAATATGGCGTTTCACTTTAATCTTGCCTTCACCTACCTCCAGAATCTCTTCTGCGTATGTGATTTGTGTCAATCCCAACTTTTCTGCTACCTGCGGACCTACCTGCGCTGTGTCACCGTCGATAGCCTGGCGACCACCGATAATGATATCACAGTCACCGATTTTGCGGATGGCAGTGGCCAGTGCATAAGATGTCGCCAATGTATCTGCACCGGCGAAGGCACGGTCAGTCAGTAAGTAACCGTTATCTGCACCACGGAAAAGTCCTTCACGAATAATATCGGCTGCCCGTCCCGGACCCATTGTCAGGATGGTTACGGTAGAGCCTGGATGAGCATCTTTCAATCGAAGCGCTTGCTCGAGAGCATTCAGGTCTTCGGGGTTGAAGATAGCGGGAAGTGCCGCACGGTTAATCGTTCCGTCGGCTTTCATGGCATCTTTCCCAACATTACGTGTGTCGGGAACTTGTTTTGCCAATACAACAATTTTCAAACTCATGTTATAAATTTTAGTATTAGTATTTCTACAAGTTAGTAGCCAGTAGTCAAGTAGTAATGTCTTGCTATTCAAACTATCCGGTTAACTATCAGCGTGCAAATTTACTCAAACACTTGGTTCTGACAAGAAATCCAAGCGAAAAATGTACATTGTTAAGCATTTCTTTGTTCTGTTAGTTATATGTATATCACTGTTCTTTTCGATAAAAAAAGGTTTTTGTATTGTTTATGTGCAACTAATATGTTTATTTTGCCCGCTATTATTTGGTAATATTATGGAAAATGGTAAAAGACAAATGGAGAAGGACTTTCAATCTTTCTTCACTGTTAACTTTCCTAAAGTGAAGAACTTTGCTCGAAAGTTACTGAAATCGGACGAAGATGCAGAAGACGTTGCTCAAGATGTTTTTTGTAAACTGTGGCAACAACCGGAAATGTGGCAACATCCTAATGATAAATTGGATGGGTATATCTTTGTAACAACACGGAATATTATTCTTAATATGTTTAAGCATCAGCGTATAGAGCAAGAATACCAGGCAAGTTTTGCGGAAAATGCGATACTTTGTGAAATAATAGAAGATGATCAGGCACTAAAGGATATCTATTATAAAGAGTTACTTATGATTCTCCGGCTTGCTTTAACAAAAATGCCTGAGCGTCGGAGGATGATATTTGAGGCCAGCAGATTTCAGGGACTAAGCAATAAAGATATTGCGGAAAAATTGGGTGTTTCTATCCGTACGGTAGAGCACCAAATTTATCTAGCATTAATAGACCTAAAGAAAATACTTCTTTTTTTAGTTTTTTTCTCTTCTCTCTTAAGTAGTATAATGATTTTAGTTGTCTTTAAAGTATAAGGCAGAAATAATAATGAAATAATGATGAAGAATTATATTCGACAAGTGATAGAACTTTTTAGTCAGAATGACTATCCGGTTTCCGTCCAAAAGCAATTCCGGCATTGGTTGGCTGATGAAGAACATAAGGAAGAAAAAATGGAAGCGCTCACTTCTCTTTGGGAAGAAGCCGGACAGCAGCGAGTTCCTCAGGGAATGCAGCAGTCTATACGCCGTATGCAACAAAATATAGGTATGCGTCCTGTCTCTTCGCAAAAGAGGTATATATTACGTATTTGGCAGGTAGCGTCGGTATTGTTGCTGGCTGTATCGTCGGTTTCTATCTATTTATTATTGGAAAAAGACGATTTCTCCAGTGATTTGATAGAATGTCATATACCAACTGCAGAAATACATGAACTGACATTACCGGATGGTACTTCCGTTATGTTGAATTCAAAAAGTACTTTGTTTTATCCGGAAAGTTTTAATGGCAAAACCAGAAGTGTATATCTGATAGGTGAGGGCTATTTTAAGGTAAGGCCGGATAAGGAACATCCCTTTATTGTGAAAGGAGCTGATTTTCAGGTTACAGCTTTGGGGACTGAGTTTAATGTAAATACTTATTCGGAGAATGACGAAGTGTACACTACTTTAGTTTCGGGCAGTGTAAAAGTGGAGTATGATAATTTAGTCTCAAGTGTTATATTGAAGCCTAATCAGCAGTTATCTTATAACAAACTTACTAAGAAAAGTCGTTTGCAACAATCACAAGTTGATGATGTAATAGCTTGGCAACGTGGAGAGCTTGTATTTAGTGATGCACATTTGGGAGATATATTCACGAGACTAGAACATAAGTATCCATATACTTTTGTATATAGTTTCCATAGTTTGAATAATAATACTTATAGTTTCCGTTTCCCGAAGAATGTGACGTTGGAAGAAATTATGCTAATTATTTCACAAGTAGTTGGAGATATCCACTATGTGATTAAAGACAATAAATGCTATATAACTAATTGAAAAATAACCCCTATGTCTAATTATTAACTTAACACACCATGAAAAAAAATATCCGGAGGGAACTGCCATTCCTTCCGGATATGAAATCGAAAAATTCCTTAATATTAGCGTGTTACTAACGCAATCCAATCAAAATAGAATTAATAACCAATTTACTAATACCAGGAAAATGCTACAAATGTATAAAGAAATAGCAGGACGAGTGCTCCAAAAACAGGTTTTTCTTACTTTTTTAGTATTATTAATGATGCAGACCTCTGTTTTTGGGCAAAGAGATAGTAAAATAACTATCCAGCAGAAAAATATGACTGTAATTGAGGCTTTAAAATCTGTGGAAAGACAAACTAAAATGTCTATCAATTATAGTGATTCTCAATTGAAAAGCAAAAAGCTTACCAATCTGAACTTAAAAAATGCGCTTATAACTACTGCGCTTGATACAATCTTAAAAGGAACAGGTTTCACTTATCAAATCCGTGATAATTATGTTATAGTTACCGAACAAAAGTCGGTAACGCCTTCTGTAATGAAAAATATAAGAGGCAAGGTGGTTGATGAAAATGGAGAACCACTGATTGGTGTGAATATCTCGGTGGAAGGTAGTTCTACGGGAACTATAACTGATATGAATGGAAACTTTATGATAAAAGCTTCCGATAAATCTAAGTTGAAAATATCTTATATAGGGTATGCAACTCAAATGGTTGCCGTTTCAAATAAAGATTTTTATCAGGTTGTGTTAAAACAGGATGCTGAAGTCTTGGATGAAGTTGTTGTAACCGCATTAGGTATAAAACGTGCGGAAAAGGCTTTGTCATATAATGTACAACAGGTGAAAGGGGATGAATTGACTACTGTGAAAGACGCTAACTTCATTTCTTCATTGAATGGAAAGGTTGCCGGTGTTACCATTAATTCTTCCAATTCAACCGGTGGCGCATCCCGTGTTGTTATGCGTGGTGTAAAGTCTATCACTTCTTCCAACTTGGCGCTTTATGTGATTGATGGTGTGCCCATGTATAATATGATGAATGGTGGCAATTCACAAAGCGTTTTTGCTGACCAACCGGGTACAGATGGGGCGGCTGATATTAATCCGGAAGATATAGAGTCTATCTCTATGCTGACAGGACCTTCCGCTGCTGCATTGTATGGTAATGCTGCCGCTGCGGGTGTAGTGCTGATTACTACTAAAAAAGGATCTGTTGACAAGACGTCTGTGACAGTATCTAACAATACAACTTTCTCGAAGGTGGCGATGATGCCGGAAATGCAGAGTAAGTACGGAAATGTGGCAGGAAATGTGGATAGCTGGGGACCGATTGTGAATAGCAATTATGATCCGCGCGATTTCTTCCGTACAGGTAGCAACGTGATAAACTCTGTAGCTTTGTCTACCGGTAATCAAAAGAACCAGAGTTATTTGTCGGCTTCCACTACCAATACAACAAATATCCTGCCGAACAGTGGATATAACCGTTATAATTTCACTGTACGCAACACGACCAGTTTCTTGAAAGATAAAATGACACTGGATGCCGGTGCAAGCTATATTCTTCAGAACGATAAAAATATGGTGTCTCAAGGATACTATTATAATCCACTGCCCGGACTTTATCGATTCCCCCGTTCGGAAAATTTTGAGGATGTGCGTATGTTTGAGCGTTACAATGAGGGTCTAGGTATAATGGAACAGTATTGGCCTTACGGAGAAATTTCCAGTGGACTGGCAAATCCATATTGGGTACAAAACCGTCAGATACGTGAGAATAAGAAAACACGTTATATGGTGAATGCTTCTCTGAAATATCAAATATTTGATTGGTTGGATGTCACAGGTCGTGTGAAAATTGACAATTATGAAAATCGTAAGACATACAAGGCGTATGCTTCTACCGGTAGTCTGACTGCAGGAGACAGAGGAACATATCATGATACTTGGGCTCAGTCAAAGACTACCTATGCAGATGCCATTGCTACGGTAAATAAGAACTTTAACGGTTGGTCTGTGAATGTAAACTTGGGTGTATCTTTGAATGACAGTCGTTATGAATCGATCGGATATGAAGGCGGCTTGAAGATTTATAACTTCTTTGCTGTTCATAATTTGGATTTTGATAAAGCATGGAAACCAAAGCAAGAGGGTTGGCATGATCAGACTAGAGCTATCTTTGCGAATGCAGAACTAGCTTGGAAGTCAATGCTTTATTTGACGGTAACCGGACGTAATGACTGGGATTCAAGATTGGCTTTCTCTGATTATAAATCATTCTTCTATCCGTCGGTAGGGCTTTCGGCTATTCTTACAAGTATGTTTGATACACCGGAATGGTTAAGTTTTTTGAAAGTTCGTGGTTCATATACTGAGGTAGGTAATTCTTACGATCGTTTTATGACTACTGTCACTTATCCATACGATGAAGCATCGCATAATTGGAACACGACTTCTGTTTACCCGAATACTAAATTGAAACCAGAACGCACAAAATCATGGGAAGTGGGGGTAGACGCCAGATTTCTGAATGATATCAGTTTCAACTTAACTTACTATCGTTCCAATACTTACAATCAGACTTTCCATGCAACTTTGTCTGCTTCTTCCGGATATTCATCTATTCCTATCCAAAGTGGAAATATTATGAATGAAGGTATTGAAATGTCTTTAGGATATGATAAGAGGTGGGGAGATTTCTCTTTCAACACTAATTATACGTTGACTTGGAATCGTAATGAAATAAAACAATTAGCCGATGGCGCTTATAATTATGCTACCGGAGAGCCGATCGTAATGCCGGAGTTGGATGTTTTGCATTATGGACAATTAGATGCCCGTCTGCTTTTGCGTGTAGGTGGTTCAATGGGAGATGTATATGGTCAGAAAGTGCTGAAACGCGATCTTAATGGATATATCCTTAATGAGGAAGGAGTAGGTCTTGCCCTTGAAAATAAGGAAACTCATTTGGGATCTATCTTGCCAAAGATGAATATGGGATGGAATTTGGGATTCGGATATAAAGGTATAAATCTGGGTATGACATTTACCGGACGTTTTGGAGGTATTGTACTAAGTGAAACTCAATCAGTATTGAATGCTGCCGGTGTGTCTAAAATTAGTGCGGATGTTCGTGATGCGGGTGGCGTACCGATTAATCAAGCCAAAATAGATGCGCGCAATTACTTCCAGACAATTCAAACAGCTTCCGTTTACTATACATATAGTGCTACAAACGTGCGTTTGGGTGAATTAAGCCTGAGTTATGCATTGCCGAAGAAATGGTTTGCCAATAAATTAGGTATGACTGTCGGACTTGTAGGAAAGAATCTGTGGATGATTTATTGCAAAGCACCTTTCGACCCGGAACTGACTACTTCGGCTGCGTCTAATTTCTATCAGGGATTTGATGCATATATGCTCCCAAGTACGAGAAACTTTGGATTTAATGTCAAATTTCAGTTTTAAATAGTAAATAGGTATGAACAAGATAATAAAATATATTGGAGCAAGTGCGGTTATATGCTTGATGGCAGGATGTACTACTAATTTTGAGGATTTCAACACCAATCCGTACCAGCCTTCTAAAGTGCCGGCTAATACATTGCTGTCGGGAATGTTTAATGTATATGCAGCACCTATGCAAAATGACTGTCAGCATATAAATTGTATGTGGGCTTGTTTTAGCGGACAAATTACCGCACCTAATACTTGGTCAAAAGGGGAAAATCTTTTTGCTTATTACAATGCGATGGAGGATCATAACGCTGCTACCTGGGCTAAAATATATGCACGCATTTATCCTAACTTCTTCCGGATTGAGGAAGCTACGGAGAAAAAGGGTGTTATCTACGCTATGGCTCAGTTGACACGTATTTATGCAATGCAGATGATGGCCTCCCTGCAAGGTCCTATCCCTTACTCTAAAGTGAAATCGGGTGATATAAGGGCTGCTTATGATGACGAACCGACTGCCTGGCGTGCCATGTTCGATGATTTGGATAATGTAATTACTATACTGAAATCTGCAGCGGAATTGGGAATTAACCAGGATTTGGCAGCAGTAGATCAATTTTATGGCGGAAATTGCGAAAAATGGATGAAATTTGCCAATACATTAAAACTTAGAATGGCTATCCGGGTGTCCGGAGTAGCAGATTATGCTCAGGCTAAAGCTGAAGAAGCTGTACGTGGTGGTGTGTTGGAATCTGTTTCCGATAGTTCGTATGATACAACTAGCAGTGGTATCAATGAAAATGGCTATGCTATTGTGAGCGGATGGGGCGAAGTGAGAGCTAATGCTTGTATTACCTCATATATGAATGGGTATAAGGACCCACGGCGTTCCGCTTATTTTACTAAGCAAGCGGCTGGCTTTTCTGAAGATTATGTAGGAGTCCGTTCGGGATCTTGGGTAGCTCCAAGTCCTTCTGATTATCAGAACTATAGCAACCTGATGATAACGACTGATAAAACATTGCCGCAACCGGTGATGTATGCTGCAGAAGCAGCTTTCCTACGTGCTGAAGGCGAGCTGAAAGGCTGGGATATGCAGGGTGATGCGGAGACTTTCTATGAACGGGGAATTCGGTTGTCATTTGAGGAATTTAAAGTAACCGGAGTAGATGAGTATTTGGCTGATGATGAATCGAAACCGGGAAATTACGTTGATCCCAATCACTCTGCCGACAGTTATAGTAATCTGTCTACCATCACTATTAAATGGGACAAAAATGCCACTCCGGAGGAAATGTTGGAGAGAGTGCTTACTCAAAAGTGGATAGCTCTCTATCCTGATCCTTTAAATGGCTGGTCGGATTTCCGTCGTACGGGATTCCCGAAAATATTTCCGGCAACACATTCTGCAAATCCGGATTGTAAACCGGCTCGCGGGCAACGCCGTCTTCGTTTTGCTGACACAGAGTATAATACGAATAAAGAAAATGTGGAGGCTGCTGTGACTATGCTTAGTGATGGGAGAGACTCTAATGGTACCGATTTGTGGTGGGCTTTGAAAAATTAGAGATTATTAATGGTTAATTTTAAGATTATAGTATGAGAAAATTAATATATTTCATATTTGCGTCTGTCGCTGTACTTGTATTTGTGCAATGTAGTGACTGGACTGAAATGGAGAATAAATTTACTGAACCGGTGAATATTAATAGCGAGGATTACTATCGAGCCTTGCGTGAATATAAAAAAACAGATCATCCTATTTGTTTTGGATGGTATAGCGATTGGTCGGGGACAGGTGACAATATGAATAACCAATTGAGAGGTATTCCCGACTCCATGGATTTAGTATCTTTGTGGGGCGGCGCTTTCAATTTGACAGAAGCGCAGAAAAGTGATCTTAAGGAGGTTAGGGAAAAGAAAGGAACCCGGATATTGTATTGCCAGCATATCATGGATATTGGTAGAAGTATGACGCCTGTTTCTGTGGAGAATGACCATATAGTAGACGGTGTGCAATATAACTCTTATGCAGAGGCTATGGCAGCTTACTGGGGATGGTATGCAACCGGAAATCATCCGACTTACAATAATCACTATGGTGATGGCTCCCCAGAGGGTATTGAGGCTGCTATCCGTAAATATGCACAGGTTATAGCGGATTCTGTCAATAAGTATGATTATGATGGTTTTGATATTGACTATGAACCGAATTACGGTTATCCGGGTAACATTTCCAGTCATCCGGGACGCATGCACATTCTTCTTGATGAGTTATCGAAGAATTTTGGACCGAAATCGGGAACAGGTCGTATTCTTATGGTGGATGGAGAGCCTCAGACTTTGAACACAGAATCCGGTGGACTATTGGATTACTATGTGATTCAAGCATATTATAGCCCGGGTGATACTGATTTGGATACTCGTTTCAATAAACTGTTGGCTAAATTTGGATCAATAGAAGATGAAGTTACAATTCTTCGTAAAACTGTTTGGTGTGAAGACTTCGAAAGACATAAATCGGACGGAGGACCGCAGTTTACAACTCGAGACGGTGTGACGACATATTCTTTGAAGGGGATGTCTATGTATTATCGTCCGGGAGTAGATGCACGCATCGGTGGAGTGGGAGCCTATCGTTTTAACTTGTGTCGTCCGGTGAATGACTATTTCTTTATGCGTGAAGTGATTCAGGTGATGAATCCTGCCCAACATTAATACTATGAATATAACTAAAAATGAAAACTATGAAGATGATTAGATTTTCTAAATATGTGGCATTGGTAATTATTCTAGCATCAGTCTTTGGTTGTGATGATGCGGAAATGAAGGCCATTGATAATGGATTATATATTCAGGAGGCCGCACCTTCTAATAAATTCGATCAACAGATAATAACGCAGTTGGTCGATGATGAAGAAGTTGTAAAAACGCTGACAGTTCGTTTAGTTCGTGCTATGGATCATGATGTCACTGTTACACTGGATATTGATCCGCAGTTGCTTGAGGATTATAATAACAAAAATGAAGCAAACTATTTAGTACTTCCGGAAGAATATCGAAATTTTGAAAAGACGGTTACTATTTCTGCTGGTAATGTTTCAGCTCCGGTTATTGATCTTACTATAAAACCATATAGTTCTTCAAATGGTGAGGCATATGCTATCCCTATACGAATTACTTCTGTGGACGGACCGGTCGAAATGAAGGGGAACGCGAATCATCTTCTTTATTTGCTAACCTCACCTCATAGGCAAAAAGCTGTAATAATAAAACGTGGAAATAGAACTACTAAGACGTTTAGTACTGCCATTCCTATGGAACAATGGACTTTTGAATATTGGGTGAAGGTAGATAATATAACAGGGAGCCCTACAGGAGATTGGGAAGGTTTGGGAAATAAAAATTTCAGGGCACGAATTTTTGTTCCTGATTCCCAACCGCTCACATTCTCTGATTTAACTCTTCGCTATTATGCTGATGGAGCTAATGTACAGATTCCTATTTTACAATTCCAAAATTCAGCAGGTCATTTTGATACTACCGGATTCTGGTGGCCTGATACATGGTATCATATTGCTTATACCTATGATGGTACAACAGTTACAGTATATAAAGATGGTGTAAAGGATAATTCGTTAGCAAATTCTATTGACTGGACTTTTAAAAGCCTTTCTTTTGCTATAGGAAGCTTTGGATATGAACAACAAGTAGAATTCGCACAGATTCGTATGTGGAAGAAATGTCTTTCAGAGAATGTGATAAAAGACAATATGTCACGTCAAGTTGCCGGAGATTCTGATGGGTTGATAGGTTACTGGAAATGTGATGAAGGAACGGGTAATGAGTTGAAGGATAGTAGTCCTAACCAGAACCATGTAACTCTTGGTGGAACACCTCAATGGAGTGAACAAATTAATTTTTCTCATCCGAATAAATAACTCCTAGTGAAATGAATAGAAAAGTCGTCACGTTAATAAGTGGCGACTTTTTTGTTTCTAGGATTAGAATCTCATATTCCCACTTACGGTCGTTAAGTTTGGTTCTAGTTGTATTAGAGGAATGGATAAACTAGAGGGTAATTCCGAATACAAAATAGACCTGTTCCTCGTAAGGATTAGCTATTAATTTTCCGAATATGGGCAAAGAAAAATTGGATGTAATTTTGAGTTCTTTTGTTGCGGATAACCCGACGTTGACTACATTGAATTTATTGGAATAAAAACTTTCCCAAGGTGTAAAGCCTGCTTCGATACTTAGATTTACGTCCTTCACATTGAAAGGATAACTCAATTCACAGTAACTGGACCAAGCGCGTTTCCCGTTTTCCCGGTAGTCATTTCCTGCAAATGTGGTGTACCAGCTTACAGATAGTGGGAATTTTTCGCTAAACATATATCCGGCTCCTATTTCAAAAGTATGTCCGGTGGAGTGTGAACTGTAATTGAAATATTTGAAAGGCTCATCCTCTGTTTGGGTAAAGTAGTTATTGAAGTAAAGAGTCAGGTTTTTATACTCATATTCTAGTGAAAGGTCTATTTCATTATTTTTTTCCCGGAACTCGGTGGAACCCCAAGCATAGACGGTCAACCCTTTCCAGTTGAGGCCGAGTGAGGGTTGCACACTTGCATTGCCGCTGTCAATACCACGCCAGATATAGCTGCTGACGAAATCTGCATTTACAAAAACTTCTTGTGCCTGTGCAAAGGCTGCGTAAAATAGGATTGCAATAAGTACAATATGTCTTTTCATTTTATCGGTTGTATTTCTCTGTTTTCGGGTGCAAAGATACGTAATATATAAATTGAATGTGACCGGATAGGGCAAAAAAAGGAAACGACTGCATTATGCAGCCGCTTCGTAATCAATTATAAATCTTAATAGTCATTTAGAAAGTGACATCCATTTTCAGTACGAAAGTGCGTGGGGCAGCAACTGCCATAGGACGATAGCTGTATTCTTTGTTCAATAGGTTATTTACCATAAATTGGAACGCTACTTCTTTGGTTGCTTTTACTCCAAAACGCAGGTCGACGGTAGCATAATCCGTATTGTGCTTTTTCCAGTAAGTAGCCAGTGTCTCGCCTTTTGAATAGCCGAAGAGAATACCGCGTACATAGTCCATCAGATCTTTCTGCTGTTTATCACGTTCGTCCATCATCAAATAGTCTACTGCGAGAATTTTACTCTTCCATGCAATGTTGGCACCTACATTGATACGCTTCCACTGGAAATCTACCGTAGCTTTAAAGCTATGTTTAGGACGGTATTTCAGATATTTTCCCGTATTTGATTTCTCCTTCATCTGTAACGGGTCGGTATAAAGTCCTTCTACGGCATTGCGTTCCTGATAATCAGCATCACGAGGTTCGGTATATACATATCCTAAGTTATAGAATAGTTTTGTATTTTTATTGAAGTTGTACACACCGTTTGTAGAGATTTCAATACCGTAGATTTGTGCTTTCGATACATTATGAAATTGGGCACCGATTCCAAAGCCTTTACCGTCTGATAACATCTGAATGGCATCGCCAATACTGTTGATCATCGTATAGTTGGCATTGTTGAACAAACCGAACTGGAATTCAACCATATCTTTATATTGCGTATAGAATCCTGCAAGGTCTACAAATCCTTGCAGATTGCCGACTTTATATCCCTGTTTGAATCCTAATTCCGCATTAAATCCCTTTTCCGGTTTGATGTCCAGATTAGGATAGATACCGACTCCACCGATATCTTTACGCAGGTATTTTTCATTGATAGACGGGTTGCGGTATCCCTGTCCGAAGCTGGCACGGATAAAACTGTAATCAGCCAATTGGTAATTTAATCCGGCACGGAAAACAGGACGGAAGGGGACCTTTGTTCCGAATATTTTTGTTTCCGCCTCTCGGTGATGGTTGTTTACGCGGTAGTATTCGGCACGTACACCGGCCGATACGCTCAGACGGTCCCAAAAACGTTGGTCATATTGCAGGAAAGCGGCGATGTTGTCACTTTTATATATCTCATCCATTACGGCAGAATCATAGCGGATATGTTCGAATGTAATCCCCGTAGTGATTTGCGCACCACTGTTCCATTTTTTATTAAATTGGTAGTCGAGGTAATAGTCGAAATTCTTGTCCGTCTGTGTTTTCGGATTAATGCGTGACGGATTAATAACATTAGATAGCCAAGGAACGAGATCACTGGGCAATTTGCCATCCTGTATCAGTTTGTCTAAATCAGCGGGCAGCCCGTGATCCATAGTCCATGAGATTAAGTCGCAATAGTCGGCAGTTGTTGCATTCGGGAATATATTTCCTAATGAAGTGAATATTCCATTCATTGCATCTTCCAGATTTCCATTGATAAGTCCTGAACCAATGCCAACTAATGCCGGATAAAGTGAACTGTAATCACCTCCTGCTATATTCTGTATTGTTTGGGCATCGGTTCCCATATTCCCTAGAATATCGGTAATGGAGGCTCCGTTGGTGGGTCGTATAATGTTGTCGGCACTATAATAGAAGCGGCCTTTAATCTTATGTGATGTACCGTTCTCCGGATTCACATAGTTGATGAACGGGTCGATATGGAAGTTATTTTCTTCACGTCCCATGTTGGTGAAAGGAGATGGCTTGTATACTTCTGTCGGTGAACGCCAGATAAAGAAATCTCCATATTGGTTGGACAGGAAGTCAACATTGAATCCATAGTTCAACAGTTTCATACCCATATCCGGCTGATGATAGGTCAGGCTCCCACCCATCCGGAAACGTTTGTTGTATCCTTGTTCGCGATATCCTTCGTCGGTGAAGAGATTAATACCTCCGCTAACGTCGAAATTACCGATACGGCGGGAGTGGGAAAGGTCGAATCCTTCGTAAATAGGATTGCGTACACCACTAAGAAGGCTTCCACGCAAGATAGGTTTCACTGCGTATTTATCCTCTTTCCAAAAGCTCTTGTCGCTCCATTGATATTCATCATTTTCTGCATCACCATATACACCGACGTAAGCACTGAACCTGGTTTTCGGAGTTAGTCCCGGCCGGGCGGTACGGATATTGATAATACCATTCAGTGCTGACGAACCATATAGTACCGAAGAAGCTCCTTTTATCACTTCCACTTGTTCTACATTTTCTAGAGGTACGGTGTTCCAATTTATTTCTCCGGTTTTAGGGTTGAGTGTACTCATTCCGTCTACCAGAATTTGGCTACGTGCACCTACTCCGTAGGTCCATCCGCTACCACCACGCATGGAAGGCTGTTTATCTACAATATCTACTCCGGGAAGTGTACGAAGGGTAGAGGAGATATCTGTCGGTGCCTGGCGGGCAATATCTCCTGATTTGACTACATCCATAGAGACGGTAACATCGCTCAACTTCTGCTCAAAACGTCCTGCACTGACCACTACTTCTTCCAGTAGCTTGGTGCTTTCTTTCATATAGACGTCTTTGGTGACAATTTCACGTTTATTGATCACAATAGGCATTAGCACATCTTCATAACCTACATAACTGAAAACAAGGTCAACTCCTCCTTCTGGAAGTTTGATTTCATATTCTCCGTTGATGTTGGATACTACTCCCTGATTACCGTGAAGCTTATAAGTGACGGCTGCTCCTACCAATGGTTCATTGGTCTTTGCATCGTATATATGTCCTTTAAGGGTTTGGGCAAAACTCGTATCCAAACAGCTAAGGCATAAGAGTAGAGTTAGGATATATATTTTCTTCATTGTTTCTTATTTTTTTATTTATTAGGAACAAGAGATATTCCTAATTCTATATTGGCATTTAATAAAAGATCGGGTAGCTTGTCTAGTATCTGAGATATAATACCAGAAATATAAGGTGGCATATTGTCCGGAAGCATATCTGTGATAACGGGACTGAGGTCTGGAAGTAGCTTCAAAAGGGGACTCAATTCTGCTTTGTCCATATATATAATAGTTTGTTCATTATTTGTTTTCACGTGCATTGGAATGCCGTTGGTCAACCAATTAAAAATGGATTGAAAGGAAGTGTCATTTATGTTGATCAGAGTTTGAAGTGTTTTATTGTTTAGATTTGCGTTGAGAGTAATTAATAACTGTTTCAATTTAATCGCATCCATTTGGGAAACTGCATCTATAATGGCATTGATGATAGTTGCATTTATGTGTTGTTCGCTGTCGGAGGCGATTTGTGAAATAATGTTCGGGAGATTCAGTTTGAGTATAAATTGTCCGTTTTGTTGATACCAATAAGCTAGATTTTTGGGAGAGGGAGTATAAGAACGTCCTTCAATGGCTTCTTCAACGATTTCTGTCGTTAAAGGAGTTCCTAGAAAGTCTATGATTTTCATTGGATTAACAAGTGGGGTGTTTGAATAAGAGGCTGAAATATTTCCATCGCTTCCTAAAGTTATATTGAGTAGATATTGAGGTAAAATATACCCAAGTGCGCTTTGAATAAATCCTCCCCACGTCTGAGCATTTAATCCATTTTCTGTTAGTTCAAGTTCAAGATTGAGATAACATGAGGCATTCAATAACTGTCCATCTTGTTCCACCCAATGAAATTTAGTATCAGGAAAAGCAGACCAGTCTTGTTCTAAAATATTTTTAGGACCATTTATCACATCTGATAGTTTGTAGGTGTTTGCCCATAACTCAGCATTACCCATGTGAAGATTGGATATATTTAATGTTAACTGCCCTTTTGTGACACGCCCTTCGTATCTAAAGGAGGTTAAAGTGTTCTCTCCCATTCCACTCCCGGAAAAAGAATATCCTTCCTCATCTCCGGAAAGAGGGATGGATGCCATTTTTAATTCTTTCTCTCCCGGTAAAATATCATAAAGAGTAACAATAGCTGTTTCTCCGGTTACAGTACTAAAGTCTACAGATTTTCCAATCATCGTTTCTCCATTATAGGTAAGAATTAAGTTTGGATTGGGATTTGATAGCTTGTTTGAATAATTAGCTGTCACATCTACCGGAGCCGGTCCGTAATGATCATTATCACAAGATGTCAGTAAACTGAGCGTTATGACAAGGAAGCCTGTCATTAAAATAGATATCTTTTTCATTGTTCTTTCTTTTTAATGGTTAAGATAATTATTGTTGAATAGTGAGATCGACTCCTATTTCCATTTTGTCTAATAATGTGGTAACTTCTTTTAAATCCATTTTCAATAATGACGAAATGATATTGACGAACGGCGTAAGACTTTCTTTATTGAAATAGATATAGGTATGATCCTTTGTTGTTTGGCTGATTTCCATTGGAACACCATTCTTTAGCCATGACATTAGCATAGTGAAAGTGACATCGTCTACCTTTAAAATATACGTCAGTATTTGATTATTCAGAACAGTATTGAGAGCGCTTAATGCTAGTTTCAATCGTACTGGATCAGATTTGATAAGTGCTTCGCTAATGCCGATGATGAGTTGATTATCTATTTCTTGTCCATTATTTTGAGTAATAAGGGAGATGATGGCGGGTATGTTCAATTGTAATACAAATGAATTATCATCTGTTTGATTCCAATAAGCTAATCCTATAGGGGAAGGAACATAGGTACGTTGTCGAAGCAGGCTTTTAAACTCTGCGTCTGTTTTGTTTGCATTGGCAATCTCTATAATTTCATCAAGGTTTATGGAACTGGTAGTATAATTGGCAGTAACAAGCCCATTTCTCTCTAACGTTAAATCTTTCAATATATAAGGAAAAAGTACGTCTAAAACATTGGTTGCCATCTGTTTTATTTGTAGGATGATTGGTTTTATCGATTCGTTTTCTTCTTTTGCTGTTACGTTTACATAACTAGCTCCACTATTGCGTACTGTTACTTCTTCGGTTGTTGTATGTGAGTAGGCGGGGAATACGTATGTATTCGCAACAGAACCGTAATGAGCCATCGTCACCTCAAGTGACAATTGCATAGCTTTCGGTGTAATTCTACCGCTATATTTAACTTCAGCCCCTGTTTCCGTAACGCTCGTCCCATTGAATGTATAAGCATCTTTTTCTCCACTTTCATTCAATTGCACATCATTGATTGGAGTTGTGTTTTCTCCTGGAATTACATCGTTTAATGTCAATGTTCCTGTCTCACTGTCTTCCGTTTTAAAGTTGACTGTTTTTCCAGTCAATTTCTCTCCACTGTAGGTTAGGTCTAAAGTGTATGGCTTGATATACGAACCATATTCCTGGCTGATTTCTCCCGGCCAAAAGAGTTTGTCGTTGTAGGTTTTCTCGCAAGAAGCCAAGAGTAAAGCCATACAGGCGACATAAAATAGTTTCTTAGAAGTTTTCATTCTCTTTTAGTTTTTATTAGAATATTAATTAAAACTCTGCAAAGGTCGTTTAATGTTTATTTGCTATCAAGCTCCATATTTGGGATTCAATGTTCTATATTTGCTATTTTAATTCGTATAATCTAATGAAATATTAAATAGATGTTCCATTTATTAGATATGTTGTTCTATTCTTAATGTGCTATAACAAAGGTCTCAAAAGAAAAACTATCTTTGGGCAACTTAATTTTTTTGATTATGATAATAGATGGTAATCTTCCTAAATTTGATCTTCCTATTGATTTTATAGCGGATGATAGTATTACTGGTGATATATTAAATATGTATAGTCGATTTCCCTGTCAGATAAAAGCCGGGCTTTTTATACTTTGTACGGAGGGAACTGTTCGTGCCACCATAAATTTGTTGGAGGTAGTCATTCGTCGAAATGACTTTATTACTCTTCTTCCTAATTCATTTATCCAAATACATGAAGTATCTTCGGATACCCGTGTTTGCTTTGCCGGATTTTCTTCTGAGTTTGTCGCTTCAGTGAATTATGTCGATTCGTTGTTGGGCTTATTGCCAAACATACTGAATACTCCGGTTGTTCCTTTACCGGAAGAAATTGCAACTTTGTATCGTAATGCTTATAGCTTATTAATCAGGGCTTATTCTTTGCCTAATACATTGGAAAATAAAGAAATCCTTCGTTCTATTCTTACTATCTTTTTTCAAGGAGTGAAAGAGTTGTATAGTCGACAACAAACAGTAGTGAATGAACCTCTCAAACGTGAACATGAATTATATCGGCAATTTGTTCAAATATTAATGGCGAATTATACAAAAGAGCATGAAGTCGCTTTCTATGCTGATAAATGCGGAGTGACACCGGCACATTTCTCCAGTACAATTCGAAAGGCAAGTGGGCATAGTCCGTTGGTGATTATTACAGGTATGATAATAATGAATGCTAAGGCACAATTAAAGTCTACCCGTTTACCGGTGAAAGAAATAGCATTCTCGTTAGGCTTTAGCAATTTGTCTTTTTTCAATAAATATTTTCGGAAGCATGTAGGGATGACTCCACAGGAATATAGAGAGAAGTAATTATGAAATAAAAGAACGGTATTCCTGCACATTTGATGTAGGGACACCGTTCTCTATATTAGTCAGTTATGTTTTTTTATACTATTTTCTGGCAGACTTATTTGATACCCAGTTTCTTGGCAATTTCCTTAGGAAGTGCATCCTTGTGTACTAGAATATTCATAGTCTTATAAGCAACAAAGGCTTTGGAGGCATACCAGATACCGTTATATTTGCCGGCTTTTCCCCAAGAATTCTTTACCATGAAATATTCTTTCCCTGTCTGATCTTTGGCGATTCCATAGATTTGCATTCCGTGGTCATCTGTTGTTTCCCAGTTATCAAAAGCAGCCTGACGCATTTCTTGAGTAATTTCCATTTCCGGTGATGGTTTGCTACTCAATTCTCTGCGTTTGTCGGCAGGAGTCATACCTGTCCAACGGGCCATGTCCGAACCGGAAAGTTCAGCTCCTTTGATGATATCCGGCATAACGGCGGTACCATTGCGGCTGAACCCTTGTTCACTGACATCACTACCCCATGCAAAAGTATATCCTTTCTTTACGGCATTGTCCATTACAGCCATCAGTTCATCGATTGGCAGGTTGTATGACAGACTGTTACGCCAATTATCCTGAACTTCTACGGCAAATTGAGTATAGAACGGATGATGAGTATAAGAAGTCAGTGATACATAGTCATCGCAGTTCAGACCAAGTGATTCGGCGAAACTTTTCGGCGTATATTCTTTTCCTTTGTAAGTGAACTTCTCAGGACATTCTCCCAAATATGTATCATAAATAGCTGTCAGACCGTTTTTCCAAACCGGAGTCAATTTGCTTAACTTGCCTTTGGCTATTGCATTAATGTATCCTTCGGCAACTGCGTCCAGTTCATTGTGCACCGGTAGAGTATCACCATACATGATACCCGGCATTACTTCTTGCGGAACGATACCGTAATTCTTAATACAATACATCACATCATAGAAACTTCCACCCGGTGAAAAAGAACTGTCGCCATGATAGCGTACATAATTCACTCCACGATCTTCCATCGTTTTGTGTACTACGAACATTTCAGAAAGGTCATATTCACCTTTTCCTAGCCGGAGTAATTCGGACTCTACGAATCCAAGAGTAGAGAAACTCCAGCAGGTGCTCGAACGGTTCTGGTTCTTAATGGAAGTAATCGGATTTTCTTTCACTGTCGTGAAAACGAAGCCCTCTTCGGGTTTTGTGTCTTGTGCCGTCATGCTTAGGCTGAATAAGCCCAAAGCAGCGATAAGGATACTCTTTTTCATTCTTATGACATTAATATTAAATTTGTTTTGGCTACAAATATAAGGATTCCTCTTTTGATAACCATCCGTTTGAATTAATATGTATAAAAAAAGAATGAATATTAGTATATTGGGGTACGAAAATACCGCTTTGTTCTAACAACAAAGCGGTATAGGTAGATGTATCATTAGATGTGTGTTATTCTTTCTTTTCCTTATCCTTGGATGTTACTATGTAATCTTCTTTAATGAATTCATCGTAGACGCGTTTCGGATGGTCGAACGGTGCAGTTCCGTTTTTCTGTTCGTTGAAGTTGTCCCGGCGGAATTGTTTTAATTTCAGATTGTCTTCTGCGTATTCTCTAAGTTTCTTAGGCTCGTTTCCATAAAGCGAACTTTCGGTCACATCGGAATTGAGCAAACTCTCTTTGGGGGTAATAGTCGGTAGAAGTACTTGTTCCAATAGTCCACGATAGGCTCCGTTATATTCGCACCATACGATGTCATTGGTTACGAATATGCGATAGGAGTACTTTGACCATGCGGTTTTGATTTCAATGGACGTAGCATAAATCTCAATAGTGGCTTCTGAACCATACGCCTGGTCACGGATCACAACGGTCGTCCGACCGCTAAGTTCTTCCTTCACGGAAGTTTGCCATCTTTCGGAATTCATGATTTCTTCGATGATTTCCGGTAAATTTTCTTTAATCTCAAACTGTATTCTCATGGTGCTTGCCTGCGGGCAGGACTTTTTTAATTTTTCCTCCTTAAACAATTAAGCTAGCCTAAAGTTACATATATTGAACCGAAAAAACAAGTATCTGTTTAAATATTTGCTATTTTTGCCCAACAATCAGCCTTTTTGTTTGAATTTGTCATAAATATGCAATAAAAGACAAAGGCTTGTTTATGCAACATAGAGTGTGAAAACGAGAATGGGAGTAAGGATATGAAAGATTTGAAAGTAGATGAATCTATAGGATTGGTATTGGAAGGCGGAGGTATGCGTGGTGTGTTTACTTGTGGTGTACTCGACTATCTGATGGATCACAATATTCGTTTTCCTTATACGATAGGAGTATCGGCAGGAGCGTGTAATGGGTTGTCGTATGCTTCCCGTCAACGGGGACGTGCCAAATACAGCAATATTGACCTGTTGGAGAAATACAACTATATCGGTTTGAAGTATTTACTCAAGAAGCGTAACATTCTCGATTTCGATTTACTTTTCAATGAGTTCCCCGAGCATATCCTTCCTTACGATTATGAAACTTATTTTGCTTCATCCGATCGTTTTGTGATGGTGACTACGAATTGCGTGACTGGAGAGGCCAATTACTTTGAAGAGAAGAAAGATAAAAAGCGAGTGATCGATATCGTTCGTGCTTCCAGCAGTCTGCCTTTTGTTTGCCCTATTGCCTATGTAGACGGTATACCGATGCTCGACGGAGGAATTGTAGATTCCATTCCCCTGCAACGGGCTATTGCGGATGGTTACACACACAATGTCGTTGTGCTTACCCGTAACAGGGGTTATCGGAAAGATTCGAAGGATATTCGCATTCCGGCATTTGTTTATCGGAACTATCCGAAGTTACGTGAAGCGTTGAGCCGTCGTTGTGCTGTTTATAATGAACAATTGGAAATGGTGGAGCGTATGGAAGACGAAGGAAAGATTATCGTTATCCGTCCATTGAAGCCTGTGGTGGTAGACCGTATTGAAAAGAATGTGCGCAAACTGACGGAATTTTATGAAGAGGGATACGTATGTGCACAGGCTTTGTCTCATTATTTTTCTACTTTTTTTCCCGATTAATTCGATTTTAAGTCTTTATTAATTCCTTTTAGTGGGATTTATTAAGGGGCGCTCCTTTACTTTGCTGAAAAATAGTATTGGAGAACTTTTAATATAACATGAAAAACAAAGGAATATGGTAAAAAGATTTAGTTGGTTGGTTTTTTGTTTATTGTTTTCAGTAGGTATAACAGCCAAAGGTGGAGGCAGGCAATATAACTCTTATAAGGGGTTGGTGATGGCCGGTTATCAGGGGTGGTTCAATACCCCTGATGACGGCTCCGGTCGCGGCTGGCATCATTATAATGGTCCGAAGGGTTTTCGTCCCGGTTCCTGTTCAATTGATTTTTGGCCGGAAGTGTCGGAATATAAAAAACTCTATAAGACAGAGTTTACTTTTGAGGATGGCAAACCAGCATCAGTCTTTTCTTCTTATGACGAATCTACAGTCGAACTTCATTTTAAGTGGATGAACCAATATGGGTTGGATGGAGTATTTATGCAACGCTTTGTTTCCGAAATTCGGAATGAAAGCGGATTGAAACATTTCAATAAAGTCCTCAATTCGGCAATGAAGGCAGCAAATAAATATGAACGGGCTATCTGTGTGATGTATGACTTGAGTGGTATGAAGCCGGGAGAAGAAGGGTTGTTATTAAAAGATATTGCAGAAATCGCACGTCAATATTCTATAAAAGATCATGTCAAGAATCCGTCTTATCTATATCATAATGGGAAACCGTTGGTTACCGTATGGGGAGTTGGATTTAATGATAACCGACGTTATGGGCTGAAAGAGGCGGAGCGTATTATTGACGGTTTAAAATTGCAAGGATTCAGTGTAATGCTTGGAGTGCCTACCCAATGGCGCGAACTGAAAGGAGATACAGAATCAGATCCCCACCTTCATCAGCTTATCAGAAAATGCGATATCGTGATGCCTTGGTTCGTAGGACGTTATAATGAAAACACTTATCCAAAATTTCAAAAATTGGTAGAGGCGGATATCCAATGGGCAAAGAAGAATCAAGTGGATTATGCTCCATTGGTATTTCCGGGTTTCTCGTGGGGCAATATGAAAGGTCAAGATCACAATTCATTCATTCCCCGCAACAAAGGTTCTTTCCTTTGGAAACAGCTGATGGGAGCTATTCGTGCAGGAGCCGAAATGATTTACGTAGCAATGTTTGATGAAGTGGATGAAGGCACAGCGATCTTTAAATGTGCAAAAAAAGTTCCGGTAGGGGAAAGTATATTTATTCCTGTTGAAGAGGAAGTGGAAAGTGATCATTACTTGAAGCTGGTCGGTGAAGCTGGTAAAATCTTACGTAAGGAAAAGGCGATGGCTTTCGATACTAGTTTGAATCCTTCGGCACCTAATCCTTTTATCCGCCATATGTATACGGCAGATCCTTCCGCACACGTTTGGAAAGATGGCAGGTTGTATGTATATGCTTCGCATGATATTGCTCCGCCCCACGGATGTGATTTAATGGACCGTTATCATGTTTTCTCTACCGACGATATGGTACATTGGACAGATCATGGTGAGATCTTGAATTCAGCTCAAGTATCTTGGGGACGCAAGGAAGGAGGTTTTATGTGGGCACCGGATTGTGCATATAAGAATGGAACCTATTATTTTTATTTTCCTCATCCTAGTGGAACGGATTGGAATGATAGCTGGAAAATCGGAGTGGCTACGAGCCGTAAGCCTGCCGAAGGGTTTAAGGTAAAAGGTTATATAAAAGGAATGGACCCGTTGATCGATCCTTGTGTTTTTGTGGACGACGATGGACAAGCCTATATCTATAATGGAGGTGGCGGTCTTTGTAAAGGGGGGAAACTGAAAGATAACATGATGGAATTGGACGGACCTATGCAGGTAATGGAAGGTTTGGAAGATTTTCACGAGGCGACTTGGATACATAAGTATAATGGTAAATATTATCTGTCTTATTCCGACAATCATGATGAAGGTTGGAATGATGGAGTCAAAGGGGATAACCGAATGCGTTATGCCGTCAGTGATTCTCCTTTGGGACCTTGGGAATCAAAGGGAATCTATATGGAACCGACTGACAGCTATACGAATCATGGTTCTATCGTAGAGTTTAAAGGACAGTGGTATGCCTTTTATCATAATAGTGCGCTCTCCAATCATGATTGGCTCCGTTCCATTTGTGTAGATAAATTATATCACAATCCTGACGGGACGATTAAGCTCGTAAAACAGACGAAAAGTACGCCGATAACGGTACAGAAAAAGTATCCGTTCCGTAATCCTCAACTTTCCATAGAGCAACGTGTTGATGATTTAGTTTCCCGTTTGACTCTGGAAGAAAAGGTGAGACAGATGTTGAACAATGCTCCGGCGATCAAACGTTTGGGAATTCCTGCCTATAACTGGTGGAATGAATGTTTGCATGGTGTTGGACGTACTAAATATCATGTCACAGTATTTCCGCAGGCAATAGGAATGGCAGCTTCATGGAATGATGTGTTAATGAAAGAAGTCGCTTCTTCTATAGCAGATGAAGGACGTGCTATTTATAATGATGCACAAAAGAGAGGGGATTACAGTCAATATCATGCTTTGACGTATTGGACCCCCAATATAAATATCTTCCGTGATCCTCGTTGGGGACGTGGTCAGGAAACATATGGTGAAGATCCCTATCTGACATCTAAAATAGGAAAAGCCTTTGTTCTTGGGCTCCAAGGAGATGATCCCCGTTATCTGAAAGCTTCGGCTTGTGCTAAACATTATGCTGTGCATAGCGGTCCGGAAAAGAATAGGCATAGTTTCAATTCCGATGTAAGTACTTATGATTTGTGGGATACTTATCTGCCGGCTTTCCGCACATTGGTAGTCGATGCAAATGTATCCGGTGTCATGTGTGCGTATAATGCTTTTAAGGGACAGCCTTGTTGTGGAAATGATTTGTTAATGCAGTCTATCTTGCGTGATAAGTGGAACTTCAAAGGTTATGTTACTTCTGATTGTGGCGCTATCGATGACATATTCAATCATCATAAGGCACATCCGGATGCGGCTACAGCAGCAGCCGATGCAGTATTTCATGGGACTGATTTGGATTGCGGTCAAAGTGCATATCTGGCTTTAGTAAAAGCTGTAAAAGACGGAATCATTACGGAAAAACAATTGGATGTCTCTGTGAAGCGTTTGTTTACGATACGTTTTCGTTTGGGTTTATTCGATCCCGCAGAACAGGTGGATTATGACCATATTCCCATATCTATATTGGAATGTAAAAAACATCAGGATTTAGCGAAGCAATTGGCGCGTGAATCAATGGTACTTCTCAAGAATGACCGATTGCTGCCCCTTCAGAAAAACAAATTGAAGAAGGTGGTAGTGATGGGGCCGAACGCTGATTGCAAAGACGCTCTGTTGGGAAATTATAATGGTCATCCTTCCCGTATGTTAACTCCTTTGCAGGCTATCCGTGAACGTCTGAAAGGAGTGGCGGAAGTTGTATATGTGAGTGGTATTGATTACATAAATACCCTATCGGAAGATGAATTGAAGCGATATGTTAATCAGGCGAAAGGTGCTGATGCGGTTATTTTCATAGGCGGTATCAGTCCGAGATTGGAAGGTGAGGAAATGTCGGTCAATAAAGACGGATTTGATGGCGGTGACCGTACTTCCATTGCTTTGCCGGCAGTCCAGACACAACTGATGAAAGCATTGGTGGCAGGGCGTATTCCGACTGTATTCGTGATGATGACGGGAAGCGCACTTGCCATTCCTTGGGAAGCAAAGCACGTTCCGGTAATCTTGAATGCTTGGTATGGAGGTCAATATGGTGGAGAAGCGATTGCAGATGTTCTGTTTGGAGATTATAATCCTTCCGGAAAGCTTCCGGTAACTTTCTATGCCAAAGACAGCGATTTGCCGGATTTCGAATCCTATGATATGCAAGGACGGACATACCGTTATTTTAAGGGAAAAGCACTTTATCCTTTCGGCTACGGATTGAGTTATACCGATTTTAGGTATTCTTCTTTGAAAATGCCTACGGCTTGCAATACTACTGATAAAGAAATTCCGGTAACAGTTACAGTGAAAAATACAGGAAAGATGGATGGGGAAGAAGTTGTCCAGCTTTATGTATCCCATCCGGATAAAAAAATACTGGTTCCGGTGACGGCCTTAAAAGGTTTTAAACGGATATATTTGAAGGCTGGTGAAGCAAAACAAATAACTTTCTCCTTATCTTCTGAAGATTTGTCCTGCGTCGATGAAAACGGCATTCGTAAAGTTCTGCCTGGCACAGTAAAGATACAAGTTGGCGGCTGTTCACCTGTGGCTACGCTAACTGCTCCTTTAAAAACTGTAGAAACTGCTTTGAAACTTACAGGAGATACTTATACGATAGATAAATAATTATTTAATTATATTTGAAAAAAGCATAACATGAGAAACAAAATGAAATGGATGTTGGCAATAGGATTATTGTCATGTTCTGCGGTGATGGCGCAACAACAGAGCGATATTATGTCAGTATCGGCTTCTGTGAATGCGGAAAGAGCTGCATTGGCTGTTGATAAAAATGTGAAAACGATGTGGACGTTGCCGTCTCAGGCGTTGAAAGCCGAACAATGGTTAATGTTCACTATCCAGCAACCGGGGGATGTTTGTGAACTGGACCTCCAGATGCAGGGAATCAATAAGAATGATCTGAAAGGATTATTGGATATTTATGTCACCTATGATCCGATGAATCTGGGAGATCCGGTGGACTATCAGGTGAGTGGGAGCGATAAATCAATGAAAGTCAAGTTTACTCCTAAATATGGCGCTCACGTCAAGTTGAATTTTAAACCCGGAAAAGCGGATAAACCTTTTTCATTGAAGGAAATTACCGTATATCTCACGGAAAAAGTGCTGACAGACAGTAAAGGGAAAGTGACCGACCGTCCCTATATGGATGCATCGCTCCCCGTAGATGAACGGGTAGAAAGTTTGTTGGCTGTAATGACTCCGGCAGATAAGATGGAACTTATCCGTGAGGGATGGGGAATTCCCGGTATTCCTCATTTGTATGTACCGCCTATTACAAAAGTGGAGGCAGTACATGGATTCTCTTATGGCAGTGGGGCTACCATTTTCCCCCAGGCTCTGGCAATGGGAGCTACCTGGAACAGGCAACTGACGGAAGAAGTAGCAATGGCTATTGGAGATGAGACGGTGATAGCCAATACCAAACAAGCATGGTCACCGGTGTTGGATGTAGCTCAGGATGCACGTTGGGGACGTTGTGAAGAAACGTTCGGAGAAGACCCGGTATTGGTCTCTCAAATGGGAGGTGCATGGATTAAAGGATATCAATCTAAAGGATTGTTTACTACTCCCAAGCATTTCGGTGGGCATGGAGCGCCTTTAGGCGGGCGTGATTCGCACGATATAGGTTTGTCCGAGCGTGAGATGCGTGAAATACATTTAGTACCGTTCCGTCATGTGATTCGTAATTATGACTGTCAGTCGTTGATGATGGCTTATTCCGACTATATGGGAATTCCAATTGCAAAAAGCACAGAATTGTTGCAGCAGATTTTACGTCAGGAATGGGGATTCAATGGTTTTATTGTCAGTGATTGTGGTGCTGTAGGTAACCTGACTTCCCGTAAGCATTATACGGCAAAGGATAAGATCGAGGCTGCCAATCAGGCGTTGGCTGCCGGAATAGCAACCAACTGCGGTGACACTTACAATAATAAAGAAGTGATTCAAGCTGCAAAGGATGGACGTATTAATATGGAAAACCTGGATAATGTATGCCGTACAATGTTGGCTACCATGTTCCGGAATGAGCTTTTTGAGAAGAATCCTTGCAAGCCTCTCGATTGGAAGAAAATCTATCCGGGATGGAACTCGGACAGTCATAAAGCTATGGCACGTCGGGCAGCCTGCGAGTCGATCGTGATGTTGGAAAATAAAGACAACATTCTACCTTTATCAAAGGAACTTCGTACGATTGCAGTTCTGGGTCCCGGAGCAGATGATCTTCAACCGGGTGATTACACTCCGAAACTTCAACCGGGACAGTTAAAATCTGTATTGACCGGTATTAAGGCGGCTGTAAGCAAACAGACTAAAGTGCTTTATGAAAAGGGGTGTGACTTTACGGAAACGGGTGTGACAGATATTCCTAAAGCTGTGAAAACCGCTTCTCAAGCGGATGTTGTAATTATGGTGCTGGGAGACTGCTCGACGAGCGAGGCTACTAAGGATGTGCGTAAAACATGTGGTGAAAACAATGATTTAGCCACTTTGGTCTTGCCGGGTAAGCAACAGGAATTGTTGGAAGCGGTTTGTGCAACCGGAAAACCTGTGATTTTGATTCTTCAGGCCGGTCGTCCCTATGATCTTTTGAAGGCTTCGGAAATGTGTAAAGCTATTCTGGTAAACTGGTTGCCTGGACAAGAAGGCGGACCGGCTACGGCAGATGTTTTGTTTGGTGATTATAATCCGGGTGGTCGTTTGCCGATGACTTTCCCACGTCATGTAGGGCAGCTTCCTTTATACTATAACTTCAAAACTTCGGGACGTCGTTATGAATATGTAGATATGGAATATTATCCTCTTTATCGTTTCGGATACGGATTAAGCTATACTTCGTTTGAATATTCGGGATTGAAAGTACAGGAAAAACCGAATGGAAATGTGACGGTTGAGGCTACCGTGAAGAATATAGGAAACCGTGCCGGTGACGAAGTTGCCCAATTGTATGTTACGGATATGTATGCCAGTGTAAAAACACGTATCATGGAACTGAAGGACTTTACCCGTATTCACTTGAATCCCGGAGAGTCAAAGACTGTCTCTTTTGAACTGACACCGTATGATTTGTCATTGCTTAATGACCGTATGGATAGAGTAGTTGAAAAAGGGGAGTTCAAGATTTGTGTTGGTGGTATGAGCCCTGATTATAAGGCAAACAATGAAATTAAGCATAGTGTAGGTTACAGTGATAAGAAGAGAGGGGTATCCGGAATACTCAATTATACGCATGAGTTCGGAGCTGATTTTGCTCTCTCTGTATCGAAAGTGGAAGAGAATCTGTTGAAAGACCAAAAGACTGTATGGGTGAGTGTGAAGAATGGCGGTACTTTGATGGATACCGGTAAGGTGGAAATGTTTGTTGACGGTAAGAAGATGGGAGATGCCATTCACTATGAACTCGGGCCGGGAGAAGAAAAGTTGATTCCTTTCAAGCTGAGCAAAGATAATAAGCAGCCTGTTGCTTTCACTACCAAATATAAAATGGTTGCTTTATAGAGGTATCAATTTAGGAAAACACAATGAAAGGAACCACCTCTATAATAATTGGTATGTTGTTGGCAGGAAGTGTCACTTCCTGCCAATCACAAAAGCAAATAGCCGCTCACCGGATTGTTGCTAACCCGATCAATCTGAATTATCGATTTCAACCGAAAGACGAGTCTCGTCGTGAAGCCGCTGATCCGGTATTGGAATACTTCAAAGGTTATTATTATCTGTTTGCCTCCAAGTCCGGAGGATATTGGCGTTCCGACAATCTGGCGGACTGGGAGTATATTCCTTGTACAACTATTCCCACATTGGAAGATTATGCTCCTACGATTCTTCCGATAGGAGATACATTGTACTTCACTACCTCTAGTGGGAAAACTCAAATATTCAAAAACGCTCATCCGGAAAAAGATACATGGGAACCGGTAGATACGAAGTTGACTTACCGATTGCATGATCCGGCGTTTTATAAAGACGATGATGGAAGAGTATATATGTATTGGGGATGTTCGGACAAAGATCCCATAATGGGAGTGGAGGTAGATCCGCAGGATGGCTTCAAGGCTATTGGGGAAGCTAAGGCATTGATCGAACATCATGGTGATAAATATGGTTGGGAAGTTCCGGGAAAGAATAATGAAGAGCCGCGTCAGGGATGGAATGAAGGTCCTTGCATGCTGAAACATGAGGGACGTTATTATTTGCAATATGCAGCTCCGGGTACTCAGTATCGAATTTATGGTGATGGAATCTATGTCGGTGACAGTCCTTTGGGGCCATTTGAATATATGGAGGATAATCCGTTTTCCTTTAAACCGGGAGGTTTCATTGGTGGAGCCGGGCATGGGCATACTTTCCGCGACAAATATGGAAATTATTGGCATGTGGCGTCTATGACTATTTCTGTCCGCCATTGGTTTGAACGGAGGCTAGGGCTTTTCCCCGTTGTAATTTCTCCCCGCAAAGGTATGTACGCTCATACGGTTTGGGGAGATTATCCATTTTATATTCCGGACCGCAGAGTTGATTTCAGTAGGAATAATCTCAGTATAGGCTGGAATCTACTCTCATATCGGAAACCTGTTCTTGCATCTTCATCCCTTGCAGGATATGAGCCGGATAAGGTAAATGACGAACAAATAGAAACGTGGTGGGCTGCTCAAACCGGAAAAAAAGGAGAGTGGTTACAGGTCGATTTGGAAACTCCGTTGTCCGTGAATGCTATACACGTGAATTTTGCCGATCATAATTTTAAGGTTTTTGCACCGCATTCTCCAGTAGTCTATCAGTTCGTTATTGAGGGGTCGACGGATGGAAAAGAGTGGGTGAACCTTGTTGATGAAAGAGATAACAGTAAGGATGAGCCTCATCGTTTGTTCACATTAGATAAATCTGTAAAAGTCAGATATCTGCGGATCAGTAATGCAAAGAACATGGATGGCAGTTTCTCTTTATCCGGTTTCCGTGTATTTGGTATGGGGCAAGGAATTGCTCCTTCTAAAGTGACAGGATTCCGAGCTGTTCGGGATCAGCAAGACAAGCGGATCTACCGTTTTACTTGGGATGTTCAAAGAGGGGCTACGGGCTATGTATTACGCTGGGGAACTCAAGAAGATAAGCTGACTCATGCAGTGATGGTTTTTGATAATCAGTATGAGGCTCGTTATTTTAATCGGGATTCGGAGTATTATTTCTCAATTGAAGCTTTTAATGAAAACAGCTCCGATCTACTAAAGAGTACAAGATAGAAAAATGAGTATAAAAGAAATAAGAAAATTTATATTGGCGGGTGCTCTGTGTGGAGCACCTTGCCTTTTTTCATACGCACAGGAATTGTATAAGAATGAAAATGCTCCTGTGCATGAACGAGTGATGGATTTGATTTCACGTTTGACGGTGGAAGAGAAAATAAGCCTGCTTCGTGCCACTTCTCCTGGTATTCCCCGTCTGGGCATTGATAAATATTATCATGGTAATGAAGCATTGCACGGAGTTGTCCGCCCGGGACGTTTTACGGTATTTCCACAAGCTATCGGATTGGCAGCTACATGGAATCCCGAATTACAAAAGCGGGTAGCTACCGTGATTTCGGATGAGGCGCGCGCTCGTTGGAATGAACTCGATCAGGGGAAGAATCAAAAAGAACAATTCAGTGATGTGCTGACTTTTTGGTCACCTACCGTGAATATGGCTCGTGACCCTCGTTGGGGACGCACGCCGGAAACGTATGGAGAAGATCCTTTCTTAAGCGGGGTGATGGGAACGGCTTTTGTGAAAGGATTGCAAGGAGATGATCCGCATTATTTAAAGATTGTTTCTACTCCCAAGCATTTTGCTGCCAATAATGAGGAACACAATCGCTTTGTCTGCAATCCGCAAATCTCGGAAAAGCAACTGCGCGAATATTATTTCCCTGCTTTTGAAATGTGTGTGAAGGAAGGAAAAGCCGCTTCCATCATGACTGCTTATAATGCGCTGAATAATGTGCCTTGTACGCTGAATTCCTGGCTTTTGCAGAAGGTGCTGCGTCGGGATTGGGGATTTCAGGGATATGTGGTATCCGATTGCGGAGGACCTTCTTTGTTGGTCAATGCGCATAAGTATGTGAAGACCAAAGAAGCGGCTGCCACGCTATCCATTAAAGCCGGATTGGATCTGGAATGTGGGGATGATGTGTATGATGAATATCTGTTGAATGCTTACAAACAGTATATGGTTTCGGAAGCGGATATTGACTCGGCTGCCTATCATGTGCTGACAGCCCGTATGAAACTGGGACTTTTTGATGGTGTGGAACGGAATCCGTATGCTAAGATTTCTCCATCGGTAATAGGTTCGAAGGAACATCAGACGGTAGCTTTGAATGCTGCCCGCGAATGTATTGTCTTATTGAAGAATCAGAAAAATATGCTTCCGCTTAATGTAAAGAAGCTGAAATCAATAGCTGTTGTGGGGATTAATGCCGGTAAATGCGAGTTTGGTGATTATAGTGGGGCTCCGGTAGTGGAACCGGTTTCTATTCTGCAAGGTATCAAGAACAGGGTAGGCGATAAGGTAAAGGTAGTTTATGCTCCTTGGAAATCGGCTGTCGATGGTTTGGAACTTATTCAAGGAGAGAATTTCCCGGAAGGACTGAAAGCGGAATATTTTGATAATACCCGTTTGGAAGGTACGCCCAAAGAGCGCAAGGAAGGTTGGATCAACTTTGAACCAGCCAATCAGGCACCCGATCCGTTCCTTCCTAAATCTCCTCTTTCCATTCGTTGGACAGGAAAGTTGAGACCTGCCATTTCCGGGCATTATACTTTTAGCTTTACTTCGGACGACGGTTGCCGTTTACGTATTAATAATGAGATGTTGATTGACGCTTGGAATGGGCATTCCGTATCTACCGACTCTGCATCTATCTATTTGGAGGCGGGAAAAGACTATCAGCTGCAGGCGGAATATTATGATAACCGGGATTATGCCATTGCGAAGTTACAATGGAAAGTGCCGCAAATAGGAAAGGCTACCCGGCTTGATTTGTATGGAGAAGCAGGAAAGGCCGTTCGTGAATGTGAGACTGTTGTTGCCGTAATGGGAATCAATAAATCGATTGAACGCGAAGGGCAAGACCGTTATGGCATTGAACTTCCGGCAGATCAGCGTGAATTCCTACGGGAGATTTATCAGGTGAATCCGAACATCATTTTAGTTTTGGTAGCGGGAAGTTCTTTGGCCGTTAACTGGGAAAATGAGCACTTGCCGGCCATAGTGAACGCATGGTATCCCGGTGAACAGGGAGGAACAGCTGTTGCAGAGGTTTTGTTTGGAGACTATAATCCGGCGGGTCGTTTACCGCTGACTTATTACAAGTCTTTGGAGGAACTTCCACCCTTTGATGATTATGATATAACCAAAGGACGTACTTATCAGTATTTTAAGAAAGACGTGCTCTATCCGTTTGGTTACGGACTTAGTTATACGACTTTTAAATATAGTAATCTGGAAGTAACTGATGCGGGAAAAACGGTGAATGTATCATTCACGTTGAAAAATACAGGTAGGCGGGCTGGCGATGAAGTGGTGCAAGTTTATGTTAAGTTGCCGGAAGTTGCAGGTGGTACGCAAGCTATCAAACAGTTGAAAGGTTTCCAACGTGTTGCTTTGAAGGCAGGAGAAAGTAGGAAAGTGGAGATTACGGTTGATAAAGAGCAACTTCGGTATTGGGATGAAAAACAGACCTGTTTTGTTGTGCCGCAAGGTTCGTTTACTTTTATGGTAGGGGCTTCATCCAGTGATATTCGTTTGGAGAACACTACAATTTTGTAGTATCTGTCATTGTAAAGTCGTTTTCGTAATCATATAGTAAAAAGGGAGGGTATCTTGGATTTTTCCAAGATACCCTCCCTTTTAGGATTCTAATTTTCTATCTTATTTGTTTTTATCAGTTAGGCAGTTAATCATATTCACGACCAATTTGCCTGCTATTGGATCGGTTGTGGCCTTTTCCGTGCACATGGTAGAAATGATAGCTTCTCCTTTTCCATCATTAATCTGCAACATTGTTAATCCACGCATGGATTCGATCCGTTCAATCCGGTCTTCCGGTTTGCCACCGTCAATGTAAGCATGGATTTTCATCTGTCCCGCCAGTTCGATGATATTCTTGTGCCGGTGAGCTTTCAAGGTAGCATTACATGCCCGTGGAATTTCTCGCTTATTGTTGTTGAAATAGCGTAACTCCAATACGTCTATGTCATTAAAGACCGGAGCGTCATTGCGTTCCATGAGTACGATATCTCCTTCTGTCGGGCTGATCCAGCCGGTGATATATTCGGGATAGATAGCTTTGACAGCCTCTTTGCTATTGAGGAAGAGCAATTTTCCGCCTTTCACTTGATAGGTACGGATCAATTCTTTTTCCTCATCAGTGCAAGAGGTCAAGCCGGAGATGACATAAAGATCGGCTTTTAATTTGCTGTCCAGCATTTCTTTCACAGAAGAAACTGCTTGACAGTTGATGTTCAAGAAGTCGAATACGTTTTTTGTATTATCTTTGTCCAACAGTACGATTCGTTTAGTACTGTCTACCTGACCGGCATTCCACTTTTTACGGCTGAGTAATAATTCATATTCATTGGCGGATATGGGCAAACCGTTTTCTGTGAGTTTCAATATCAGTTTGGCTTTTGTCTTGTCGGCAGGCAAGCAAGTGGGCAGTTGGATAGTAGGTTCAAAGTAGTAGTGCTCGTAATGCTTTACAACCGGAACTTTTTCTTTTCCACTGGCCAGACACTTTCCTGTCTCGTCTTGTATTTCCCAACGGAGCAATGAAGGTTGCAAGTCCGTACCGTTTTCACGGTCGTTTACTACATAGATACGTGTAGGCAGTTTCTCGCCGGCATATAGATTGCGTCCCCACAGTTCTGCACTGACCAATACGGGCTGTAATGCGCGTTTCAAAGCGTAATAAGTAGGATACGGCTCAATGTTTTGATAGTCATACGTTTGACGGAACCATGTCATCAGTGCAAAGTGCATGATACCTGAAGCCTGGTCGTTGGAGCGGCGTAATGTTTCTGCCAATTCTCCAGTAATGAATGCCTGCGTTTTTAGGAATGAGGCGGGATCCGCCCAATCATAAGCCTCATAGCCGATTAAGGTATAAGGATTCTGGTGGATGAGTTGGTAGGAACGGGTGGGATGTCCGGTTTCATTATTGGGATAACCCGTAGACATTTCCTGACTGATGAGAGGACGGTCGGTCATTTTGAACTGCTTCTGGAACTCACCGTTGAAGAAACGGAAGAGCGAGTAGTCGTACCAGTTATAATAGCCGTGCATATCGTCAATATCACCATCATCAATACTGTTCATAAAATCGGCACCATATTTTTTATCTTTGTTTTTTGCCTGATAGTTGGAGTCGAAGCAGATAGGACGGGTGGGATCAATGCGGCGCATCTCTTTCACTACGTCCGAGATAATGCGGTATTTTTCTTTTGCACGTTCCAAGTTGCTGTCGTTGTCGTAGAACTTCATCTCATTATTTACCGTCCAGAAGAGCAGGGATGGATGATTGCGATATTTTTTCAACAGCCCCAAGAACTCGTCGCGCCACATTTCCAATAGGCGACGGTCGGGAATCGGAGTGGAATGAATCATCAGCCACGACCATGTGCCTTCAAATGAAACACCAATACCGTTACGGTCTGCGGTCGTCATCCAAAGTTTATTCCACGGAGTAGTATGGGTACGGGTAACATCAACATTTCCGGCTTTCATTAGTTGCATGAACGTATTTGCCAGATTTTCATCATTGGGTGCCAATGCGAAAGGAATGTGGTTTCCACCACGCAACCAGTACTTATTGCCGTTTAAGTAGAAAAGTCCATCCTTTACTTCAAATGTGCGGAATCCGGAAGTTTCTGTCAAGCAATCCAATTCAACTCCTTTGTCTGTCATCAGGCGGAACTTGAAATCGTACAGATTGGGGTGTTGTGGTGTCCACAAACGAGGTTTCAGATCATTTATGGTATAAGTTTCCATTCGTTCTTCGCCTGCGTTGAGACGCAGTTTACGTATGGATAAGCCGGAATGAAGTACCGCACCTGTTTCTTTGTCGATAATATCTGTATACAGATCGAATTGTTTCTTTTTACTGTCATAGTTCTTTAGTGTGATATCGAAGGTAGCACCGTTCAAAGTGGGCTTGATAAAGACATCTTCTACCTTTGCAGGATCTGTAATGCTCAATTTTACCGGTTGCCAGATTCCGGCAGGCTCATCCCCGTAAAAGCCGTGGGGAATTTCTTTTAGGAGCGCATTATTGTCTACTTTCACTTTGGCGTCTTCTTGTTCGCTTTCTCGTACGGAAGAGTAGAAAAAGTCGATGGCATTTGTTGATCCGGAGGTGCTTCCGTCTATTTTGCGAGTCACTTTGACAACAATCAGGTTCTTACCGGGTTTTAATAACCGACTTCCGTCTACCCGGATTTCACCGTACATACCGACGTGTGAGGTAGCTAATGTTCCGTTGATGTATATTTCGGCAACTTTGGAGACTGCATCGAATGTTAACATTAGGTTTTTGTCTTCTATACCGGCAGGTAATTCCAGCCATTGACGATACCAGGCATATTTTATCCGGCGATAATCGAATGTGTAGTTTTCACAACGATCTGTTTCTTGCTGATAGTAGGTATCCGATACACCCTTAGGTTGTGCTCCGGTGGGTGAGGGCATTGTTTCACCATGCAGCCAGATACGGATGGGAGTCCAAAAGTTCGGGACGGACATAATATGCCAGTCCTGATCGTTCGTTTGGATGGAAATGGCTTTGTCTTTGTTGTCCAGTTGATAGTCCGGCATGAAAAGCCAGTTGCCATCCAGTGTGATATCTGTGCGACTGCCAGTGAGTGCCGCTAGTTTAACAGATGTGTAGGTAGCCCGTTCCTGACGGCGTTTATTCTCTTTCTCTGTGGGAGTCGCTTTTTTCTGGTATTCGGCTATTTTTACGTTTTTCAAGGCGTCGTCTGCCATCGGAGTTACGATAAGATCATCGAATTCGGTTTCTATCCATCCTCCGCCTAAAGCAACTTCGCCCGATGGTACTAAGTCCGCATTTTTGTCTATAAGGTCGATGCGGGGTTGATTTTCGTCGTTGAGGAATATCCGGATACGGTTGCCGCACACTTCCACTTTCATGCGATACCATTCTCCCGGTACGGGATGGAATCCTAACGGGCGGACTCCCATAAATTCGTCTGTTCCCATATATCCGGTACGCATCAGATAAAGGTCATCTTGCAACCCTCCTTTGATACCTACTACATATCGGTCGAATCGGTTGTAATTGCGGAAACTCGCCCATATCTGCACTTGTTCGGCGTCTTTAGGGGCACGGGCTTTAAAGGAAAAGGAGTAATTTGTCCATTCGGGATTGCCGAAGAGAGCGTAAGAGCCTTTAGAACGGAATACATTGTCGGCTATGCTGCATGTTCCCCGGCCTACCACTTTCAGCGTTTCCTCAGTATTGGAGAAATCATTGGTCCATGTCGCATTGTTTTGTGCTTGTCCGTTCAGGCAGAAGAGCCCGTATGTACAAGCTAAGAATGCTTTGCTAATTCTATTCATGATATTACGAGTTAATATTAATTTTTTTGTAAAGATAGGAGGCGACAGTAAATATTAGGATAAAATATCGCTTAATGTGTGATTAATATCTGATTAAATTATACCTGCTCTTGCTTTTCGTAGATATATTTCGTATCTTTATAGCTTTGTACTTTTTGAAAAAGAGTGGTTGCCTTATAAGGTGACATTCGTCATACTATAAAGTGCCATTTATCCCTTTACAAGGTGACAAGGGTCACGTTATAAGGGGACCACTTCCCGGCTACATAAAAGTACCTAGTTTTTCGCACTGAAAGTCTTTAATCTCCGCACTGAAAAGTCTTATACAAAAGTAAAAGAGCCATGCCGGAATTTGAGATCTGTAATAGACTTGCAATTTCACGGCATGGTTGTTTAATGACATCTCTATTTAGAGTAACCCGCTACTCTAGTTTGTACAGAGTATAAGACTTACCCCTCAACAATTCTGAAGAACAGGTTCTGGTTTGAGAAGTCGGTATTATAATCAATCTTTATTTGAAAATTGGTCGTTGTCGGAACTACCTTTAATTTGAATGTCTGTTCGTCACTGTCAATTTCCAAGCCGTCAGTAGTTTCATTACCTTGTGGTTGGAACTTTAATTCACACCTTCTTTTCCCAAAGTACTTCTTTGCATAATCGGTTATCACAAGTTTATTTGTGGCAAAATCATATTTTATTAATACGGGAAGATTCTTTCCGGTAAGCTTGTCAGGTCCGCCATAAACATCCCATGAACAGCCGTTTACCCAGAAATTGTGATTTTTGAAGTAGTCTCCGAATTTATACACTTTACCTACTTCCAAATCTGACAATTTCTTCTTTTCCGGATCGCCCGTTATTTCAGATACTTTGATTTCATAGTCTGTACTGATGACGCCCGTTGCGTTTGGCTGTTTGTCAATTCCCATGTAGATTGTGTTTTCACCTGGTTGGCGAACGGGGTCTTTGATGTACCACTGTTCATTTCCGTTAGAGGTAGTTGCTCCCTTACCGGCATCGAATGTCCAAGAGAATTTGACACCATTATTGGCTTCTTTCATATCACTCACTTTCTTGTCGTTGAAGTTGAAGTTATACAGAGCCCATACCGGACTTAATGTTAAAGTATAGTTGTCGGCATCCCATTTGAAGTTAGTACCCCATTTCTCTTTTACTTTGTCATTCTGGTCGTCTCTATTCAATGTGATTTTGAAATCAGCGTCAGCAGGTTTGAAATTATACAAGGTAGTACGCAAATCCAACTCGTTGAAGTTGTAACCCAGTTCTTCATCATACACACCGGGGATTGCCAATTTCTTGCCTAATACACGTATATTATGATTGGGCTCAGTATCCGGATGGTCAATACCGGCTTTTACATACATTTGAATAGCCAGTTCTTCTTTTGCGGTCGGAGCTTCTACTACATACTTCGTACCTACATTTCCTACATATAACCCCACTTCTTTCTCATTGAGAGTGAAAGGAGCTTTGTTCGTTCCTTCATCATTCATTGCGAACAGGTTAGCACCTTCTATACCGTCAGCTTGAGGGCCTACCAACAGATAACTGGTCTTTTGGGCAGCATCGTAGTAAAGGCATACTTCACCATTAGCTAACTCTGTGTCTTGTGTAATCGTTGCAAGGTCGGTAGTCATCGGGATAGCTTCCCAATTGCCGCCATTGGTTTGAGTACCCAGCTTCCATGCTTTGGACGCAGTGACACCAAGATTTTCCATTGTTGTTTGGGCGTTCTGCACAGTGAAGACTTTTGTACCTTTGTACAGACTTTCAATGTCGCTCAACGATACTGTTGTACTTCTTAATTCGATACCGTTCTTAGCGGTCGCTTCATCCTGTGAGTAAATCAATACTTCTTTAGAGAATTCCTCTTCGGCAACGGTATAAGTTATTCTGACTTTACCTGACCTGTTGGCAGCTTTGGCAGTTAATACACCTTTATCGGTAACTTCGAATGTATTGTTCGGGTTTTCTGTCAACTCATAAGTGGTTGCAACTGTAAGTTCACTGAATCCCAGCTCGTCCACAAACTTTACTTCTTCGTTTTCACCGAATCCCCAGCCTATTGTTCTGGCAAGGTCGAGACTTTCGGTGCTGACAAATTTCAAGGATTCCGAGTTCTGATAAACTGTACGTGTCTCACGATAAGCGAACACGCCGTTGCTGGCACTGTAGGAAGTCGGTTTCACCACGAAGTAGTTGGAACTAGTAGTCGTCTTGTCCAATGTGATTTCCAGTACTGCACCGTAGTAAGGGGCCGTCATGTTACTCGGAGTCAACTCTACGCTCAAGATGCCGTTTTCGTCTAACTTCTTAGTTGTATTTACTAATAGTTGGGGCACTTCCGCACGTGTCAGCTTCAATTCGTGAATATCCGCACACTGGAAATCAGCTTCGGACAAATCAATGTCTTTGGGCAGAATCTTGAACTTGGCGGTAGCTGTATGGGCAGTAACTACTTTGCCTTGTGTATTGGTATAGCTGGCTGCTTCCAGGAATTCATCTTCTTCGAACACGAATTGTTTTTGAAAGAGGATGGAACTGATACCGCTGAAACCGCCACCTTGTACGGGAAGAATATAGTTTTCGCCGTATATATAGATGGAAAGTGTTTTATTCTCTTTGTTCTCTGCCAAAATCGGTGTATCCTTGTCTGCGGTGATAGTGGTTTGCACCAGTCCTTCTGTTTTCTGGATGTAGATATAACCGTTGCTCTTGTCATAATACAGTTGGTCTTTGTCTGTTCCGGGAATTTCCTGTTCGGTACCGAATGTCAGCACTTTATACCAGCCCGCACCTTTGTCTTTGGTATATCTCCATGTGCCCTCTTCCACCTTGAACTGGTAGAAAGGGGTGGCTTTATTGGAAGCCTGTACATACAATTCGTCTCCGTTGCTCAATACGATGGTGTATTGCGACTGGTCTTCACTGGGATACCAGCTTTGTACGGTCAGGTTAGCGTTCAACGCAGCTTCAATCTTTTCTTTGAATCTGTCCATGTCGGACTCAACTGTTGTGATGCGGTTGTTCAGACCTTCGATATCCGAGTCGTAATCCTTGCAAGAAACAACTCCTGTTCCTAATGAAAACAACAGTGCTCCATAGAGAAAACTGTTTAATACTCTTTTGTTCATCATAGGTAAATTTTTAGTTTGGTACATATTTTACTATTCTAATTTCTTTATTTTTCTGCGATAATCTCTGCATAGTTCAGGTTGATGTCACCTTCGGTCACTATCAGGTTGAAGTCGGCATATCCGCGTGCTTCGCGGGAGTAAACGGCTATTTCGCTTTCTTCCCATGCGCCGCCTGTGGCAGGGAGACTTACGCTTGGGGTCATTGTGTCGCCAATCTGGCAACGTACACTGACCACGTTATTACTGGAGTAGCGGAAGCGGATGGCGGATGTTCCAGTCCGGAAAGGTATTTCTTTCCATCTCAGTGTGTTCAAGCTGCCGGAAGTGAGGTTGGTGTGCCAACCGCCGTTGTATTTCGTGTCGTTGCAGTATTTCACCACGCCCTGCTCGGGAGCGTTGTTCATTTCCGCTTCCGTCAACAGCGTTTCTATCTTATTGCCGGAAACCGAACCGTTGAAACAATAGTCGCAGGCTTCCGCTTCCAATTTCTGTCTGGTCGGGAAAGGACGGTTGCTGTATTTGCGGAGCAGGTTGATGCGTTGGTTGGGATAGTCGTAGTAGATTTTATCTGAACTGCGCCACCAGGCTGCGTTTTCGGCAAGGTCGGTAAATCCTTCCAAGAATACGAGGTCAGGCTTTTTAGCTAAGAATGATTCCAGCATCTTGGTTGCGTAGCGACCGTGGTCGGCATCGATAAACTGCCAGTTCGGACGGCTGATGTCACCTTGTACGAAACCCGGGCAGCCGCTGCCTACACTGAAACCCTTGAAGTTATAGGCGGAGATATAGGTGTTGTAGATTAAGTTCTCATTGTACACTTCCTCTGACATATCCATAGTGGGAACTGCAAACCAGTTGTGAATACCGTCCAGATAGGGGCAGTTTACTAGTGAGAAGTCGCGGTCGGTCCATTCGCGCTGGATGATAAGGAATGGGCGCACGCCGAACGTACTGTTGAAATCGTCGCTGATGCATTTCAGTATATAGCTCAACTTGCCGTTGTAGGCATCCGATTTTGTTTCATCAAGCCCGGTCGTACTTTTGTATTTTGCCGGGTCTTTCTTCATCAACTCGCTGAGGTAACTGTCCTGCAGGAAGCCGTTAGGATTCCAGAACAGGATAACCGGGCGTCCGTCTATCTCGAACCAGTAGTCGCGTGGCACGTTTTCAAACGAGGGTTTCAGGTTGGCGTCCCAGATGTAGTAGTACACTTCCTTGCGGAAATCGTTGTCCGCACCTTTCATGTCCTCTTTCTCGGGGTCGAGGAACAGTAACGGATAGTGTGATCCTTCTACACGGCTGCCGTTCTTGAACGGCTTGTTGTCATAACCGTAGCCTTTGTGCTCATTGCGCGCAGCCGACCATGAAGCAGGTGTATCGTCGAAGATGGCGATTTTAAACTCGTGTTCCACACCTTTGCGCTTGATAGCTGCCATTAGGTCGTGGAGCTTGTCGGGACGTCCGTGGTCAATGTCCTTGTTGGCTTCGCCGCGACAATTCATGGCAACATAATCCTGACCGCTGTAAGCGATTTCTTCTACGAAGTTATCCCACCAGTCGGCTTCGGTAATCGGACCGGGGTAGGGCTTGTCGTCCTGTGCTTCCGGGTAAGCGGAAGCAACGTAGCGGCAGAATAATGAACGGTTGTGCATGGTGGAAACGTCGGTTTTGGGCTTGTCCATCTTCTGGCGTAGGTTACCTTCGAATCCTGCCAGTGTACCTATCTTGTAGGAACGTACGATTTCCTGTTCTGTTCCTTGTCCGCCTTCAGAACCCGGACCGTCCGGTCCGTCATTCGGATTGTCGTCTGAGCACGTCCAGCAGAAAGCGCCCAAGCCCAGCAGACAAATGTATTTCCAATATTTATTTTTCATATTCTTTCTATCATTAAAGAGTTTACAATCTTAGTTTTTCTTGAATTGCTGACGGGTGATGTCCAGATAAGTCCGCCCGTATCCGTTGCCGTATCCTTCTACTGTCGGCTCAATAAAGGAGTCGAAGTTGTACTTGTTGTAGGAGTCGATAAGAATTAGCCGGTTACGTCCGGTATTCATCTTGGCTACGTTGCACATGGTGCGGTAGGTGGCAGCGTCTTTCTTCACAATCGGGGAGTTGCCGACGGAACCGCGACCGTCCTGCACCAGTTTGTTCCATGCCGGACCGACGCAAGGTACGAACTCCATACTGCCGTCACCGAAAGCGGGCAATGCTGTTTCACGGTTGTACTTCCAGTTCTGGTCTATCATCTGCGGGTACATATAGGAACGGCTCATTTCCGACTGATCGTACATATTGCGACTGGCTACGGCGTCTACGCAACCTTCCATATAGAAGTATTGGTAACGCATCTGGTTGCACCATACATCAGCGCTTTCCGCCATGATGTAAATGTCGTAACCGGTAGCTTCTTTCACTGCTTTGCGGATGCTGTCATACATTGCCTTGGATTCTTGCGCATAGATTTCGCCTGTCTTGTTCTTGATGTAAACTACCGGGCGTGTGCCGCCAAGTTTGTAGTAACGGTCGTCCGAGAAGTAACAGCCGATTTTGCTGAAGAAATTGTTTAGTAGTTGCTGGCGAGTGTAGGTGACACCGTCATATACTTTTCCGGTAGCAGTCTCGATGCAGTTGCTTGAAGAAAGGGTAGGAGGCAGGTCGACAATGTTGTTCCAGTTGACCGAAATTACTATTTTCATTGTTTTCAAGTCTACGAAGTCTATTCCCGGTTGGCCGAGGTGTGGCATCGGCAGGCGTTTGCCGCCTCTGCCGGAACGTCCCAGCATCATTGTGACGAACAGTGAATCTCCCTGATTGATTTCCGTTCCGGGACCCTTGCCCAGGTCAGCGCCTACCTCGGGCAGAATTATAAAGTTCGCTCCTGCTTCGATACAGTCGTCTACGTGCTGCTGTACCATTGGTATCATGCGATAGCTCTGGCTTCCTGCGTCAGGTTGCAAATAGCCGTCCTTTTGTGATTCGGGCATTACTTGTGGTGTCAGGTTGTTGTAGTCGCTCTTGGCGCTCAGTTCCTTGTCTGTCAGCGTCAGAAGTTCCCAACGGGTGAAATTAGCGTCACCATTCGGTCTGGTGGTAATGTCGTTCCCTTTGTAGTAGAAGATGCCCACCTGATAATCTTCGGTGACAGGAATTTCCGGAATCTCGTAGTTCAGGAAGTAGTCATCGACACTCGGACCTTCTTCCTTGCTGCATGCTGCAAGAAGTAGTAAGGCTGCGGAGCATCCGGTAATGTATTTCATTAGTTTCATATCTGTCTATCTGTTTATTATATTATTTATTATCTTCTATGCGTACCCACTTGATACTTGCCGCCAGGCGTTCTTCTCCTTGCAGGGAAGCGTATTCGGGATAGTCCTCAAGTACATTTTCGACAAACTCTTCAATTGTGTCGCCATACCAATGGGCTACCATTTCGTTGTTATACATCAACTGGCCGCCTTTCCAACGCTCGTACAAGCCTTCCTGGTTGTATGGACCGCCGATACCCAACGGAGTGAAGAAATTATCATTATAGTTGCCGTCGGAACGGGGTACGAGTGAAGTGGATTGCAGCATACGACAGGCTTCACGGTAATAGTTCATGTTCCAGTTACGTTCGTCCGTGGGATATTGTAGGCGTTCGGGCACAGGGTCGAACTGGTTGGCGCCATAGGTTCCGTAGTTGTTCGGAGTTCCGTTGTAGAAGATAGGCGGATATTGCATCACACGTGTTCTGCGTTCCAGTGTCCATCCGGCGAATCCGTTGAAGTAGTCGGCGATGTAACGTTGTTTCCATACCTGTTCCAGATTGTTCTTGTAACCGCCTTTTCCGTTGATGTCAGCTTTATAGAAGGCACGGTAGTCGCGGCATCCTAGTCCGTTGGTATTCCATTTGATACCGTTGCGTTCGATATATTCGGATATTCCGCTGGTGACTCCATATTCGTTCATGGAAGCACTGATACCGTTGTAGTAGTATTGTTCGGCGCTCTGCGGCAATGCCACGTTTAATCCCCATTCGTCTTTACGCAATTGGATTTCGGCGAGCATGAAGTTTACGTCCGCCCATGTCAGCAGTTTCACCGTAGCGTCCTGCTTGATGAAGTCACGATGAATCAAGGCGTATGTATATCCCTCGATGCTGACGGAAGCTGTGGAGTAAAGGCTCTGAAGGTTGTTATTGTGCTCATCCTTGCCTACAATCCATCCGGTTGGAGTCTGTTTCAATTCGAAGCGAGGCAGGAACGGTACTCTGTAGGATACCTGGATATATTTCTGCTCTGCTACAGACCACAGGGAATCTCTTACTACGGCACGGTAGTCACCGCTCTCGTTGATGCGTGATGTTTGCGCATACTTGCTCAGACGAGGGTCTTTGTAGGAACGCATATAGCAGAAAAAGTATTCGTTCATTGCCGGGTAAGTTAGGCCGCCTATCTCTGTTTCCAGCTTCGTACCCAGGTCGAACTCTTTCAGGATACGGTTGTAATATAAAGATACGTCGGCATTGGGGTCGGTTCCGTAGCGTCCGGCTGCGTTGTCGCTGTTGGAACTGAACAGATAGTTGCGGTTGGTTTCGTTCAATGCTTTTTCTATCTGTTCACGTACCATGGAAATGGCTTCGGGGCTTTTCTTCATGTTCATCATGCGGATAGCCACGTCCAGACGCAGGGAGTTGGCAAATTTGCGCCATTTCTCAATGTCGCTGTCACCACCGGCAGACGGATAGAACGGGTCTTTCAGCATTTTCGTTCCGTTCGGGTCGAAAGTTTCCACTGCCTGGTCCAACCAACGGAGTATTTGCATATATGCTTCGGCTTCGCTGTTGTAGTAATATACGTTTCCGTAAGTCTCTTTGCAGGCAGAATCCAAAGGGATAGGTCCCCAAGTTCCGGTCAGTACGGAGTAGAGGTAGGCCTTCCAAGTGGTCAGTATCGCCCAGTAGTTGCCGTTGGTATCCCGGTCATATTTTTGTTCCATGATGGCTACGTCGCCCAGGACTTTCTTGTAGAAGTTATAGAATCTGTCGCCTACGTTGTCCGAACTTTGCGGGCTTGTCCAGGAAACTACGTAACGTGCCATATAGGCGTAGTAGTTATAGTTCATTTCGGATAATACGTCCAGGGATTTGTAGATAGTGCCAGGAAATATCTTCTGAATGTCAATTTCATCCAAATATAGCTTGTTGGGGTTTTGGTTGGTTGCGTCGAAACTATCCACGCAAGATGTCGCCAGTCCCAACAGGGCTGCAGTGCATAGTGTATATAAGTACTTTTTCATCGTCATCGCTGTTAAAAAGTTATTTTAAAATCGAAACCGTAACTGGAAGTTGGCAGGTTGAAGCCTCGTTCCAAACCTTGTTGGATTCCCATGGAAGAAGTGGCTTCCGGGTCAATTCCTTTCGGCGTTTTCTGATGAAGAATAGCTACGTTCCTGCCTACGGCGGAAACTCTCATGGATTGTATGAAACCTATCTTTCTCAGCCAGTTCTTGGGAATGTTGTACCCTAAAGAAATTTCTTTCAGTTTCACGTAAGAAGCGTCGTACAGATAGAGTTCGCCGTTTTTACCGCTGTCGTTGGTCCAATAGTCAATCGGTTTAATCCAAGCCTGACAAGGTTGTCCCGCCAATCCCGGTACGGAACTGTCATAAACGGCTCCGGGAATATTCATGCCTTTCGGGCGCGAAGCGTCCATGTAGATGTTGCTCTTGCCATTGGGGACGTATTTAGGGTCGAGAATACCGAGGTAACCGGTCTGGTCACCTTCATTCAGAATCAGGTCAGAGAACAGGTGTTCGGTACGTCCGCCCAGTGACATGATGGATTGCGCGTTTCGGGAAGACTGGAAAGCTGTCTCCGACCATACGTGCCCGCCCATACGGATGTCTAACATGGCGGAGAAAGTCAAATCTTTCCAACGGAGGGAAGTACGGATACTGCCTGTCCATTTCGGCTCTACGCTGGCAAGGAATTTAGCTTCGCCTGACAAGGGACGGCCGTTGGCTCCCACCAACACTTGTCCTTCGTCATTGGTCTTCCACGGCTCGCGGCAGTAGAGGCTGACTAGCGGCTCACCTTTCACTATGCGCAGTTCCACGCTGTTTTGTACGGTAGTCAATGTCATGTAGTCCATACCGTTTGCCAATGAAACCACTTCCGAATTGTTTTTAGCCCAGTTGATGTCCACTTTCCATTCCCAGTCTTTGTTTCTGAAAGGAACGACGCCCAGTGTTACTTCATATCCCCAGTTCTTAACTTCACCGGCATTGAACAAGGCTTCTCCATAGCCGCTTACACCGTTGATGGTGGAAGTCAGAATTTGGTTTTTGGTGTTCTTGTTGTAGTAGGTGAAACTTAGGGAAGCGCGGTCTTTCAGGAAACGAAGATCCAAACCTGTCTCGAAAGATGTGGTGCTTTCCGGTTTTAATGAGTTGGTCTTGCGTTTGTTCTCGCTTTCAAACCACGCCATGTCTCCCAGATAAGAAGTATTGTAGCTGAATCCGTTCAGCAACTGGTCGAAGCCGGTATCGTTACCTACCTTGGCGTAAGAACCACGAATCTTGGCATAGGATAACCAGTCTTTGGGAATGTTCTTCACTAACTCCGTCAGTACAAAACTGACACCGTAAGAGGAGTAGAAATAAGAACGGTTGTCGGAAGGTAGGGCAGACGACCAGTCGTTACGTCCGGTTACGTCCACGTAGATGAAATCTTTGTAACCTATGCTGGCGGTTCCGTAGACGGCCTGCTTTTTCTTCGCGTTATACTCCGGCCATGATTTGACAGTAGCACCGTTGTTGGTGAGAGAAATAAAGTCGGAAGTAGCCAATGTGCCGATTTCCGAGTTTTGTTTCTTGAACAGGAAGTCCTGCGAGTTGGCACCCACACTGGCGGATATGTTGAAGTCTTTCCAGGTCTTGTTGTAAGAAAGCATGGCTTCGTAAGTATAGTTACGTGATTTTTCGGTAAACTCCTTGTAGAATCCGTCGGCATCCCCCGGAGTGTACATATTGCGAAATTCGTATCCTTCTTTCATATTCAGGTCGAGGGCGGCTTTCAAACGCAGTTTCAGGTCTTTAGTGATTTTGTAGTTGACCGTTACGTCCGCCAGCAACCATTCTTTCTTATCCTGGTTGGAAAGCTCGTTCAGCATCCATACCGGGCTTTTGAATTGAAGGGCGGTCGGTTTTCCGTTCTCGTCTTTCCAGGGATACATTTCCTGTATGGAAAGGTCACGGGGCATATCCATAAGTGTATAGATAGGGTTACGGTCGGAATTGTTACGGTAAGAACGGTTCTTTACATTCTCGTGCGTATAGCGACCGTTCAGGTCGACGTCCAGTGACTTTGTCAGTTTCACATTGGAACGCACGTTGAAAGCGTTACGGGTAAGGTTGTTCAATCCTTCCAATACGTCGTCGCTCCGCAGGTTGGTGAAGCCGATACGGGTGGAGACATGTTCGGTGGCGCGTTCTATGGAAACACTGTTCGTCCAGGAGTAAGCAGTCTGATACATGGAGGTGGTGTTTGCCGGGGTAGGAACGTAGGATTTGAGTTCTCCGTTACGTCCCACTACTTGGAAGCCTAACATGGGCATACCCCATGAACGGGAGTTGTCATAACCGCCCATCCGTTGGATGCCGTAAGGCAGATTCGGGTCGTAGGGCACTTTGACGTCACCATTGAATGAGTTAGCCTTGTTGTTTTCAAAACGGTTGATATGTCCGCCCCCATATATATTCTGATAGATGGGGTATTGGGAAAACTCGGTAAACTGCACGTTTGTGGAGTAGGTAACTCCCAGTCCGTTTCTTTGACCGGCTTTCTTGGTGGTAATCAGGATGGCACCGTTGGCTGCATCCGAACCGTAGAGGGCGGAAGCGTTCGCACCTTTCAGGACTACGATGTTTTCAATGTCGTCCGGGTTGATACTGTTGGCAGGGTTACCGTAGTCAATTTCGCCGCCGGTGACATCATTAATAATAGGTACACCGTCGATAACATAAAGTGGCTGGTTGTTACCTGAAATGGAGTTGGCACCACGGATGCGCACGGTAGCCGAACCGGCGGCACCGTTGGAGATAACCTGCAATCCCGCTACTTTACCTGCCAGCATGTTTACGAATCCGGCATCCCGGTTTTCGGTCATGCTTTCCACGTCCATCTTTTGGAAAGCGGTGGAAAGTGATTTTTCATCACGGCGCAAGTCCATGGCTGTTACTACGGTCTGTTCCAACATGACGGCGTCTTCTTCTAGGGTTACATTCAGTACATTTTTTTCTTTTACTACATTGAATGATTTTGTCTTAAAACCGATATAGGAGAATTTCAACACAGCGCCGTTTTCCGGGACTTGAATAGAGTATTTACCATCAAGGTCGGTTATTACCCCTTTTGTACCACCTACTATCACTACATTAGCACCGATAATAGGCTCACCTTGTGCATCAGATACTGTTCCTTTAACTGTCCGGTTCTGCGCCTGCATCACCGAAGCACTGAACAGCATTAAAATTAAAATGAGACTTCTTTCATAGTATCTCATGTGCTGAGAAAATCGTTGTTTCATGCTTTTCATGAATTTATTTATGAATAATCACTAAAATTAAGAATCAGTCGGATGAGGAAATCTGATTTTATTATAGGCTTCGTCATTCGAATTAGATTAAGGTGTTCTTTCTTGTTTCATAATACTGTTATGTTTTTAAGATTAATTTTTTGCAAAAGAACTGTGGGCCGATAAAAAAAATGTGGCGTTTCCAATTAATTAGGGATTAAAAAACAATTAAATGCGAATTAATCCTTTTTTTTCTTATAGTCATGCTTTTGATCATGAAGAATGAGAAGTGAGGATTAAAAAATTCCCTCTCACTAGATTTCATTATTTGATACTTCAATGAAAAAGTGAGAGGGAAAAATTAGAAACGAAAAATCGTTTTAAGAATGATATTCAAAAATATTATAAATCAGCAAACTGGGTTTTGTAATTTTCCCCCATAGAATCGCGGTATTCTTTGCAAAAACGATCATATAAGTTTCTAGCAATACCCTTTTTCCCTTGCGCGGAAAGGACGGCACATTTTGCTGCTAACGCTTCCTCATTCAATGGGTCGTGCAGGAACATGATATCGGCAAGGCGAATTATCATTTCCTGGTGGTTTCGTTGAATTTCGATATCCAATAGATTCTTGAGTAGATCAATGGAATGGCTGGAATAAGCATCTTTAAAATCATCCAACCAGTCAAAAATTGTATTGGGCAGCAGAGGACCGTATAACAGCAATTCCAATATCCGATTGAGCAGCTCCTCGCTCTTCTCTTGCTCAAATTGTTGAGTACAGATTAATAGGGTGTGGTAATCGCAGAATACGGTTGTTCCCCATTTGATACGTAAGAAATTATTTTCAGTTATGACTTCTACGTCTCCGATGCTTTCTAACAATACACGTAACTTACGCAAGTTTACATTGCGGTTGTTGCGAGCAGACGTCTCTTCCTTTTCAGGCCACAGTATTTCTGTTGTTTTGGAGGCGAGTATACCTTGCTCATTCTTCTCTGTATAAAGTATAAGCAAGATAAGTAAATGTTTCAGACGGGGAGTAAAATTGGAAGTTATGTCGTTTCCATCTTTATCCCGTACATTGAAACATCCGCATAAGGAAATTGATGCACGGCTACGGTCGTAATAGTTTGTAGGTTTTACGGAGACTGCATCTGTTTCCTGTATAGTGTCTTTTTCTTGCGTTGTTGTACGTTCGGTTACCACTGTTTTTTCCAGAGTATTGTGATGCCCTATGATAACCGGGACCTCCTCAATCTCCTTAATGGTAATTGTTTTGTCTTTTCTGTTACTGCATCTGGAACGGTAGAAAATTATGCCCGCTGCTATGAGCAATAATATGATTCCAGTAATATATAGGTATTTATGGCCATTAACGATTGTCGTATTGGCCGACTGTCGTATATCTCCTTCGTTCACAAGAGGCATATTGATGGAATAGATGTATACATTGTGAGTGTGGTCATTGAGTATCTTGTCTAATACTAAAAATAGTTTTCCGTGAACGGGTGAAGAATAGAGACTGAAATCGCAATCCTGGTAGTTCGATTCGTTATAAATGGGTTTTGAAACCTCAGTGTAAACAGAGTCTTTCATTGAGATTTTCCATAACACTCCTCCTTTATTCATCGAAACGGCATAAAAGGAACTGTCTGAAGGCTCGAAATACATAGAGGAGGCCATGAGCGTTCCGTCTTTCTGAGGAGAATTTCGTTGCCATACCATGCGCGACTGATTGGTTTTCAGATTAATAGCACATAAACCAAAATAGAAATGAGTACTTAACTCCTGCTTGCCATATTTATTGCCTCTGCCGCCAAAAACAAATAATTCGTCACCTACTATAGCCATAGCCGCAGAATAACGGGGATAGAGGGGCCGTTCGTATTCCACTTGTTCCAGCTTATAACTACCAGACTTCATCCGGAATAAATCATTACGATACTGATAAAATCCATATCCACCGAAAAAATAAAAAGAAGAGTCGGCGGGATTAAATGTCCTGGCATGATTATAGTTACTGGCTTCATCCATATTACGCTCTACATTACTCCATTTATTGGTGTCGAATGAAAAATAAGATGTGGCACCTTTTTTTAAATAATAGGATACCAATTTATTGGTTAAAGTATCATATAATAGATGGTTGGGATATTCTACGGCAGGATATCCTCCACGTATCACTATTTCCTGTTGTAGTGTTCCTTTTTCATCTAATACTTCAATAGATTGCGGTTTTACTAGATAGAATAATGCCTCACGGGCATTGAAGGCGACATCCAGTCTTCCGGGAATATGAGCTTGGTGGATCAGTTTCCATTCGATATGGTTATCAATCAGCCAAAAAGGATGGATAGCGCGGGCTATTGCTTTTTCTTTCATATCGTAACAAACATCGTCGTTGTGTTTCCATAACTTCCATTCACGTGTTTGCTCACCGTCTTGTGTGACGGTTATGTTCCTCAAATTGATGGGAGCCACATCTGCCAGATAGTTTTCCATCTGTCCAAATAGGGCAGAAATGTTTTTTGTATCCTCTAAAGGAACCATGGCTGACACTTTTTTGTTATCGTAGTCTACTTCTATGACATTGTCCTTCAGTCGCAGATGTAATGAGACGTCCAACCATTTCTCGCGTTCGATAGGAGTGTCTATGGTGATGATACCTTCGTTGAGTACCAACGCCGGGAAGTGTCTTTCTTCACCCGCTACAAATGAGAAACGAATATATTGATTGGTATTCGTATGCAGATGGAGAATAGAACCGAAATCAGGCTCATTGGTACGTACATATATCTGGAAAGAAATAGTGAAATTATTCTTTATAGGAAAAGGCTGGTTATCGTCTAAATATAAGGTCGTTCTTTCTACTGCCGGCACAGCATGGGATTTGAGATAAAGTCCGTAATCATATAAGGAAGATGCTTCCAATTTGCCTACCAGGCAAAGTAAGATAAAAAACAATATTTGTAGTTGATATTTCATAGTATTTTCTACTTCAGTCTGTTCTACAGTTTGTAGGTGCAAAAATAGGAAAAAAATGTCTCAAAATAGAATATTCATATCCAAAATTCTACTTTGAGACATCTTTATGTAATCGGATAGAGCTTATTTATTTTCTACTGATGGGGGAGTGGCATCTGCTCCACTACCCCAAGCCTTATTAGGTTTGCTACCCATTATCAATACCAGCTTACCGCCATTCTTTAAATCCTCATGGCTAAACCAAGGTTTATTCCACTTCTGCCCGTTTAAGGTAGCGGACTGGATATATTTGTTTTTATCAGAAGCATTTTTTGCTTCGACCTCAAATATAGAGCCATTGCTGAATGTTATCTTTATATTTGTGAAAAGAGGGCTTCCGATGTTGTAGGTCGGTGAACCTGGGGTGACAGGATAAAAACCGAGTGAAGAGAAAACTACAAATGAGGTCATACCACCGCCATCTTCATCTCCAGGCATACCCATAAGGTCGTTGCGGAACCATGTTTTCAACATTTGACGGATGCGCTTTTGTGTTTTCCAGGGTTGACCGGCGTAGTTATATAGATAAGGTATGTGCAACGACGGTTCGTTAGCCATGGAGAACTGTCCTACGTTACCTGTATGATCTGGTAGTTGCGAGTAGAACTGGTATTTGCTACGTCCCAACGGTTCACTGAACGTACGGTCTAAGTTGGCGATAAACTGCTCGTTCCCTCCCATAAGGTTGATCAGATCGGATACGTTATGGGGTACATCCCAGCGATAAACCCAGCCATTGTTTTCTCCATAATATTCACGGGCACCCATTCCGCCGGAATAACGATAATCGAAAGGCTCAATCCAATTGCCTTCTTTGTCTTTCGGATGGAAGAAACCGGTTTCCTCATTGAATATATTTCGATAGTTGTAAGAACATTGCAGGTAGTGAGCGGCTTCCTCTTTTTTACCTAATGCTTCTGCTATGCGGGAGAGACACCATTGGTCATAGCTGGTTCCCAATGTGACAGCAACAGGCTGGCGCTTCTCAAATGGATGTACATTCGGGTCATTTTCTTTTTCATTAGAACGGAGGGCGGGTATGTATCCGTTTTCCCGATAGAAGTTATCCAGCCAACCGGCTACCGCTCCCGACCAGGGGGCAAGCGTTTTTTCTTCTATTCCTTTTCTGCATGCTTCATAAGCTTTGACCGTATCTACTTTCAGCCCTTTAGCCAAAGCATCGGCTATGGTGGCTACGGCATGGTTGGAATTCATGCGGCGTGTGTCACCAGTCACTTCGGGGAAAGTCGGCATCCACATATTTCCCATTTGTTCAGCCATAAGCAAATAAGAGGCAATGATGTCCTCTTCTTTTTTCTGGTCAATCAGGGTACGGAGCGGATGTGCTGCGCGGTAAGTATCCCAAATCCAGTCGTCGGTATAGAAGGGAGTACCGTTATCATCATGTACTTTACCATCAAAAGCACTGAAATAGCGACCGTCTTCACTCATGCAAATTGGGCGTTCGAATGTACGGTAGAATGAAGAATACAATACAATCTTATCATCTTCCGTTCCTCCCTCTACCTTTATACGTCCAAGTGCTTCATTCCATATCTCTCGCCCTGTTTGTGCCAGTTTTTCTATATCGTAATCCTTTAATTCGCGACGTAGATTCTTTTCAGCCTGTTCTTCACTAATGAAGGAGATACCATAACGGAGACTGACTGTTGCCGTTCCTTCCGGGAAACGCCATGCTGCACAAGCATTTATACCTTCGGCATTATCTTTGCTGGCTTCAATAATTCCATTTTCCAAAATGCCGGTGCTTAATGGCTTTTCCTGTGGTTCGATATATACGTAGACATTGGTATTGTCACTTAGTCGTTGATGACCGCTGATGAAATTTTCGCCTACATGAATGGAACCGTTGCGGGAATTCACAATGATATAGGCCGGCTTGTCCGCTTCAAATGTTATTTTATAGAGAGCAGCCTGATGTGAAAGTGCGTATTCGGCTTTCATGCGATTATCGTCTAACTCCACTTCGTATGAGTAAGGTGTGAGATGCTCGTTATCGTAATTGAAAGTGATGATCGGGTGGAGTGTTTCGCCTTGATAAGGGCTGAGGTTGAATGCGGAACGTTCCCGATGATTGGTAACGATCAGTGGAAGTCCGTTCAGAAGTTCAGTTGTATAGTCTGCGCGTTCGGGATAGACACGAAGCATACTGTTGGGTAATTGAATGGTCGGGAATGTAGGAACCAACAGGTGGCTGATGTTCCCTATGTATGGATTAACATAGTCAACCGGACTCCGGTTGACTATGCGTTGTCCTCCATCACACGCTCCTATCATTAAACAAATTGCTACAGTAGCGAAAAGATGTGTAATTTTCATGATATGTTTATTATATTAATACTCTATTATTTGGCTTCCGGATTAATAAAGGAGGCTTTTAATAATGGAAGAAAATCTTGTTTATTGTCGCATTTGAAGAAACCGCTAAACTCATGCCGATCTTCATTTCCTACTTTAATAACCAGTTTATTCCATCCTTGCAACAAAGGCAGTTCTTTGTAAATGACTTCATTGCGGCCATTGTGAGAGATATTGTTGTAGGGTTTATCGTTGATGGATAATTCACGTTTCTTAGCTTTTAACATCAATGACAGTTTCGGCATATTCGGCTCAATCAGTAAATCGTCTAGTGGACGAGGACTGAATACGTAGAACTCCAAAGCCCAGCCTTCATTTGTTTTTACCAGTTTATCTTTGGTTGCTACCGGGAAATTCACCTGATTATCCCGTAAGAAGAATACTTCATTAATATTTATCTCAGGCTTTTTATAGCTAATACCGGCATTTTTCAGAATAATGTTCAAGGTATTATATCCTTTCTCTGAATTGGCAAACTCTGTTAATGTATTCAAATAGAAAGTAGATGCACCCTGTTGGTATTTTACAAATACGGGTGTAGCAGCTGTGCATTCATATTCGCTGCGGATTGTTCCGGCCGTCTTGATTTCTTCCGGCCGTTTATTCCATTTACGCCAGTCCGTTTTACAGGCATTCAGCAAGACATCTCCTTCTTCTACTAAGGTTCCTTTTAATGAATAGTTGCAGGCATCTGCTTTTTGAAGTTCACAGAAATAGAAGTCTGAATTGTTAAGACCACGCATCCATGCTTTTTGTACAGGAAGGAATGAAGAACGTTTCAATACATCTAGAGCTACTGGGACAGGTAGAATTTTATTATATCCATTAACTGTTTCCGGTGTGATTCCCCAAATCCAGACATCTGCACCTTTTGCAATTTGTTTTTGTATCTCTTTTTTAGCTGTTGTATCCAATGTTTGACTACCATCTACAATATAAAGCAGGGAAGAAGGATTGGTTACTTTCGATGTAAATATGACTCCTTGTCCATCTAATAACTGTTTCACTTTGCTATTTGGATTACCGATGAAGACTACTTCTTTATAGTTATCTGTTATAGGTGTGGTTTCGTGAGCCTCATACTGTGATTTGTCAATGACAGCGTAAGGAGACCATGCTGGAGCTCCCGGCGCATTGGCTGCGCGTAAAGCACCGTACATCGGCCATTCCTGATAGAGTGGTAAAGTTGGGTCGTAACCGGGATTAAAGGTTGTGCTGTAGGGACCTACACGCTCGGGCTGTATACCGGGGACTCCCTCGTGGTATTCTCCGAAGAATATTCCATCTTCATTAACAGTAGGGATTTTACTGATATCTCTTTTTCCGAGTGGTAGCGGTTTCAGTGCATACCATGCCATATTAAATACGGTAGTGTACGATGCTCCCATTTTGCGTTGGTTAGCTATCAAATTATAGCATTCATTTGCCAGACCTTCCATACGGCCCTCTTGCGATTCGTAGGCACGTTCTCCGTTGTACTTAGACACTTGTTCCGGTGTCCCGTAGTAAGCCATACTATGCTCACCTATACCCCAAGGTTTTCCGATGCCAATCCATTTTTTCATGGAGTTTATATCTCCATAGTGCCCCACAGTTACAGGTAATATGCCGTTTCCGTCATCTTCTCCATCGGATGAAATCCAAGGCCGGGTCGGATCATAGAGACGTACGATATCACGCCATTCTTCCCATGCCTTCTGTTGGGATGGTATCAGTTCGGGACGATTGTATACATGTAGGATAACAGGCTTGTTTTCGTTACTGATACTCCATCCGAAAACAGACGCGTGATTACGGTCGCGTAGTACAAAACGTTTCAAATGGTCTTTTGAGGCTTTCCAGAAGTGTTCAGAATCTAATTTGGGACCACCGTCACTGGCCCAGTTGGCTGTTTCATTCAGTACGCAGATCCCCATTTCGTCAGCCATGTCCATATAGAAACGAGGGTAAACTTGGGCGTGAGGACGTACAGCATTTCCATTCATGCCTTTAATAGCGGTGAACCAAGCCCATGCATAGCGGCGTGTCATTTGCGGAATACCCATAAAGTGCCATGAGTCTCCGTGTAATACATAGGGCTTTCCGTTTAAGCATTGGGTAGTTCCTTGTAATGTCCATTCCCGCCAGCCGAAGCGTTCGTATTTTGTATCGACTGTTTGTTTCTTATCTTTTACAAAAAGTAATAAAGCGTATAGATTAGGTTGTTCGGGAGTCCAATATTTTAATGCATTTTCATGGACGGGTATCTGCAATGTCACTTTTTGTGATGCGTTGGCGTCAACTGAAACTTTGGATGGGGCAACTCGTAATGCTTCTTCGCCGAGTGTCCATTCAGGTACAGGAGCAGAATTAATATCTGTGCCGGCACAATTCACCCATTCTTTAATATTGCCTTGTAGTTGTATTTCCGTTTTTTTAGCAGTTCTATTTTCTATTGTGACTTCAATTTCTAAAGTGTTTTTCGATACTAGCGGTTTCACATACACATCTTCAATATGTACTTTCGGCAAAGCCAAAAGATATACATCCTGCCAGATTCCATTGATAAGATATCCCCACATGGAGCCTCCCGGAATAATACGTCGACCGATTGTTGAATTATCTTCGAATAAGGATTGACTACGGACACCTACCAATATTTCTACTGTTTCTCCGGGAACAACCTTATCGGTGATATCAAAGCTGAACGGTAAGAACAGGTCGAAATTCTCACCCAGTTTCTTTTTGTTTATATAGATTTCTGAATATCCTGCTACAGCCTCAAAATAAAGTTTGATTTGCTGGCCTGCCCAATTGGTAGGGATAGTGATATTTTTCTTCATCCATGCCATTTTTACTTGTTCCCACTCATTAGGATAAGAAGGGTAATTGCGATGGTCGGGACCTTCTAAATCCCGATAACCGAACGAATTGACGTTCCACGGTGAAGGTATCTTAATTCGTGTCTTGCTCCAATTGCCGTCTTTGGGAAACGGTAATTGTGGAGCTACTCCTTTACCTTGTTTATAATCTTTAGGTAAAGAGACGGGTTGAAAATCCCAATAACCGTTTAGGCAGATTTCTTGGCGATGTTCTTTTTCGGTTTTGTTCACTAAGCCTTCACTGGGAGCAAAGGTGTAGGGATAGATCAATTTCTGATCATTAGTCGCTGTCTGTGCATTTATCTTTGTAGACTGCAAGGTAAAACTTGCCAGCAGACTGCATAGTAAAATGAAATTTTTCTTCATATTTTATATATTAATGAGTTTTCTCGCATCATCTGATGGCAAAGTAAAACGAAAAGTATTAAAAAGGGAGAATCAAAAGACTTAATCTGAGATTAAAAAGTAATTAATTGGTTTTTAATCTCTGTTTAATTGGTTTTTAATCTCCCAATAAAGCGGGGTAAACTATCTTTGGCTTAATTAAAAATAGATTCGTAAAAAAGCAACTAAAAACAATTCTAATAAAGGAAAAATCTATGGGAAACAATTTGTTATTTACTATGAAGTGTCTCTTTCCATTATTCATGGGAGGATTAGCTGTTCTGAATTCGTGTAAAGAAGACCACCCGGTAATAAATGATGATTCCGGGCAGGGAAGTGATGTTGACGATGAGTATGTATACATTGATGACCGCTATGATAATGGTATCAGCTGTGAGGAATATTTAGCTAACTATCGTGGAGTGCCGTTTAAAAAGGGACCGGAAGGTAATAGTTTGTTTGTTATATCGGAAGTGCCGACTACGATAGAGGCGGAAGATTTTGATGATGGAGGGCAGAATATCTCTTTTCATTTTAAAAATACTACAGCTGGAAACTACAAAGATTACCGTGAAGAAAAGGAAGTTGCCATTAGCAAAAGCGGAGAGGTCGTAAATATTAGTAATATAAACAACGGTGACTGGCTTTGTTATACGTTACAAGTCACACAAGAGGGAGCTTATTCCATTGATACTTATTGTGTGGCGGGTAGTGGGAAAACCAGCTTCTACTTTGAGGTGGATGGAAAGTCAGCCGGTCAGATCGTAGATTCACCGGAAGGAGATTGGAGTGACTTCTCACGTACTGTTAAAGTGACCAATGTGCAGTTGAGTGAGGGTAAGCACGTATTAAGATGGTATACTACGGGCAGTGTAAATTTAGATAAGTTCGTACTTACCCGTACCGGAGAATATACAGGAAATATGGTAGATGCTTCTTTGTTTGAATATCCTCGATATGGTTCTTACGAACATAATCCGTTGTTCGTTAATTTTGCATCAGAAATGTATCAGAACTCATTTACCGGAACACTCTATACAGCCGACCCGTCAGCACACGTATGGGCTGATGGACGACTTTATGTCTACGCTTCGCATGATATGGAACCGACACAGGGATGTGACCGTATGGATCGTTATCATGTTTTTTCTACTACAGATATGAAAAACTGGACGGATCATGGGGAAATCATGAATTCCGCTACTGTGAAGGCGCACGTAGGTATAGGCATTGATGGTTTCATGTGGGCTCCTGATTGCGTTTATAATAAGGAAGATCAGTTATACTATTTTTATTTCCCTCATAAGATTGATACGGACACATGGCGTATTTTTGTGGCAACGAGTAAAGAGCCAGCTGCGAAATTCAGGGTGAAAGGTGTGATTGAAGGAATTCCTTCAACGATCGACCCTTGTGTCTTTGTGGATGATGACGGACAACCTTATATATATACTAGTGGTGCCGGTAAAGGTTGTTGGGGAGCAAAATTACATAAGGATGATTGGACTAAGTTGGATGGTGTAATGAGTCCTTTAACAGGCTTTACCGATTTTCATGAAGCTCCTTGGGTGCATAAATACAAGGGGAAATATTATTTGAGCCACTCAGATAATCATGCTTCCAGTCAAGGAGGTAACCGGATGCAATATTCTGTGTCGAATAATCCCTTGGGACCATTTACTCCGTGCGGTGTATATATGTATCCTTATGGTGAAGAAACGGCACACGGTTCAATTGTAGAATATAAGGGGAAATGGTATGCTTTCTATCATACCGCTAATTATTCAGGCAGAGGAGCTTTGCGGTCGGTTTGTGTAGATCCGATTGAATATGATCAAAATGATAGATTGAAAGTTGTACAAAACTGGGGACAGCCTTATGAAGGGAAGGCTCCGGAAGTAGATTTATCGGAGACGTTAGTATTGGAAGCCGAACATTATAATAAAGGTGGCGAACATTATGGTTACCACAAGAATCCGTCGGAGGGGGATATGCAGGTAGGTACGGATAATGGTGTTACCTATCTTAAAAGTATGAAGTCCGGAGAATGGGTGCGTTATTCGATTAATGTAAAACAGACTGGATCCTATGCTATTACTTGTCGGATGCGCCAGCAGCGTTCGGGAGGAAAATTCCGTATTGCTATAAATGGAGTGTATAAGACGAACGAAGTAAAGTTGGATGGTTCGGGCAGTACATGGAACGAAGCTTTTATATATCCTGTCGAATTACAAAAAGGTGAACAATATATTGATTTGCGTATTAAAGGTGGAGAATTGGATATTGATTATATCAAGTTAGGAGAAGGATGCAGCCAAGTACCCGGTATCATTCAGGCGGAAGATTTCGATGAAGGAAAGTATCAATTTAGGGAAGGTTCGAAAGGTAATTTTAAAACTTACCGGAGTGATCAGGGAGTAGCTATCAGTGCTAGTAGTAACATCATCCACATTAGTAATACTTCTGGAGGAGATTGGATTCAATATACATTTAAGGTTTTGAGGCCGGTCTCAAATGTTACTGTTCGTGGGGCTGCAGAGAAAGATGGGAAGTTCGCTTTATCTTTTGATGGAGGAGAGCAGTTGACTCCTGTTCCGGCAACTACCGGAAACTGGAACACTTATAGTGATTTCCCTGTGTCGAATGTACAATTGTCGGAAGGTATTCATACGATGAAGATTCATATACTTAATCCAATGAATATTGATTCATTCGATTTTCAATAAAATAAGGTTGACATCATTTGAAACAAAGTTTATAGACGAAGGCAAAGATAGAAGCTATCTTTGCCTTCGTCTATTTTTTTGAGTTCTGATATAAGAATACTTTGTTACCATAAAAACTATGTCAATGCACTCATGTATAAAGATGGGGAATACCATTTGTATTTTCAATATAATCCATCAAATAGTACTCTATGCAACATATATTACAGCCTTTGAAACATTTTTTTTAGTCGATTGATATAAATCAACCGTAATTTGCATCATCGATAAAGATAAAATTCGTACTTTTAAATTAATAACATCAAACTAATGCTCAGTATTATGAAGAACAAAAAACTTCTTTGCAGTGTTTGTTTCCTGTTTGCTCTCATGTCAGCCCTCTGCGGGCAAAACATAACAGTGAAAGGAAACGTTACTTCCAAAACGGATGGCCAGCCGATTATTGGCGCTTCCGTCATTGAGACTATATCCACAACTAATGGAACGATTACCGATTTTGACGGTAACTTCACACTTTCTGTTCCTACTAATGCTACTTTAAAGATTTCGTATATCGGTTATAAGCCTGTGACTGTGAAAGCGGCTACCTCTATCCAAGTTTTATTGGAAGAAGATACGCAAATGGTGGATGAAGTGGTGGTGACAGGTTATACTACTCAGCGTAAAGCCGATTTGACCGGTGCGGTATCTGTGGTAAAAGTTGATGAAATTCAGAAACAAGGTGAAAACAATCCGGTAAAAGCACTCCAAGGGCGTGTTCCCGGTATGAGTATTACTGCTGATGGTAATCCAAGTGGTACGGCTACTGTTCGTATTCGTGGTATCGGTACATTGAACAACAACGACCCTCTTTATATCATTGATGGTGTGCCTTCTAAAGCAGGTATGCATGAACTGAATGGAAATGATATTGAATCTATCCAGGTTCTGAAAGATGCGGCTTCTGCTTCTATTTATGGTTCGCGTGCCGCAAATGGTGTTATCATCATTACTACTAAACAAGGTAGGAAAGGACAGATTAAGATTAATTTCGACGCTTCGGTTTCCGCATCTATGTACCAGTCTAAATTGGATATGATGAATACTGAGCAATATGGGCGTACATTATGGCAAGCCAATGTGAACAGTGGTAAGAATCCGAATGCTAATTCTATCGGTTATCAATACGACTGGGGATATAATGCTGAAGGCTATCCTGTGTTGAATAACATCTATGTTCCCAAATTTATTGATGATGCCAATACAATAGCAACAGGTGATACGGACTGGTTTGATGAAATCACACGTACCGGCTTTATTCAACAATACAATCTTTCGTTGAGTAATGGAACGGAAAGAGGTAATTATTTCTTTTCTCTGGGATATTATAAAAATGACGGTTTGATTAAATATACAAACTTCGACCGTATTTCTGCACGTATTAATAGTGATTATAAGGTGATAGATAATATTCTGACTATCGGTGAGCATTTCACTCTGAACCGTACGACGGAAGTCCAAGCTCCAGGGAATATCATGAGTGACGCCATGATTGCCCTTCCCATGATTCCCGTACACACTGTGGATGGAACGAATTGGGGAGGTCCCAACAGTACTATGCCCGACCGCCAAAATGTGGCTCGTGTAATTTATGATAATCGGAACAACCGATATACTTATTGGCGTTTGTTCGGTGATGCGTATGTAAACCTGAACCCGGTGAAAGGACTTAATATCCGTTCCACTTTTGGATTGGACTATGCACAGAAGTATCAACGTAATTTTACGCTTCCTTACAACACCGGTTTCCTGAACAGTGATAAGGATGCGGTTGAGATGAAACAGGAGCATTTCACCAAATGGATGTGGAATGCTGTGGCCACTTACGAATTGGAGATTGGCAAACATCGTGGAGATGTTATGGCAGGTATGGAGTTGAATCGTGAAGACGACATAAACTTTGCTGCTTACCGTGAAGGATTTGCGATTCTGACTCCCGATTATATGTATCCTTCCGCAGGAGTAGGACAGTCACAGGCAAGTGGCGGAGCAGGTGGTTTCTCACTGGTTTCTTTCTTCGGAAAACTGAACTATTCGTATGCTGATAAATATTTACTTTCATTTACCCTCCGTCGTGACGGGTCTTCCCGTTTTGGTAGCAATAATAAATATGCTACTTTCCCTTCCGTTTCTTTGGGATGGCGTATTAGTCAGGAGGCTTTTATGGAAAAAACTAAAGATGTGATTGACGATTTGAAAATTCGTGCGGCTTGGGGACAAACCGGTAATCAGGATATTGAAAATTACGCACGCTATTCTATCTACGAATCTAAATACGGTACAGGCAATCCTCCTACTTATGGAACTTCTTATGATATTACCGGAAGTAACGGCGGTAGTTTGCTTCCTTCCGGATTTGTGCGTACTCAGATTGGAAATGACGATATCAAGTGGGAAACTACTACACAAACCAATGTCGGTATGGATTTCAGTTTGTTTAATCAGACATTGTATGGCTCTGCCGAATATTACTATAAAAAAACAACGGATATTTTGATAAAACCGTCTTACATCGGTATTCTTGGAGAAGGTGGCGGGCAGTGGAGAAATGCCGGTTCGATGGAAAACAAGGGCTTTGAGTTTAATTTGGGCTATCGCAATAAGACGGCTTTCGGGCTTAGCTATGATATTAACGCGAACCTCGGTTTGTATCGGAACAAGATTTTGTTTGTACCGGGTGAAGTGGCTTCTACCGGAGATTTCGGTGGTGACGGGGTGATGAACATTATCGGCCATTCTATTAATATGAGAGCCGGTTACATTGCCGACGGTATTTTCAAGTCACAGGAAGAAGTGGACAATCATGCCGATCAGACCGGAAAAGGCGTAGGGCGTATCCGCTATAAAGATTTGGATAATAATGGTGTTATTGATACTAAGGACCAGACTTGGATCGGAAATCCGAATCCTGATTTCACGTATGGACTCAATATCTATCTGGAATATAAGAACTTTGATTTGACTATGTTTTGGCAAGGTGTGCAGGGAGTGGACGTTTACAATGAGGTGAAGAAGAATACCGACTTCTGGTCGGTAGGCGATATGAATGCTAATCGTGGCATCCGTCTGTTGGGAGCATGGACTCCGCAGAATCCGGGATCGGATATTCCTGCCGTTTGTTTGGAAGACTTGAATAATGAAAAGAGAATTTCCAGTTATTATGTAGAAAACGGTTCTTATCTGAAACTTCGGAATTTACAATTAGGTTATACATTGCCGACAGATATTTCGAAGAAAATAAAGATGGAACGTTTGCGATTCTATTTCAGCGCACAGAATTTGCTGACCATCAAAAGTAAGAACTTTACCGGTATGGATCCGGAAAATCCGAATTTCGGTTATCCGATTCCTCTCAATCTTACATTCGGTTTCAACATAGGTTTTTAATTCATTAAATAAAGATAATTATGAAAATCAAGAATATATATATATCCTCTTTGCTGTTGGTAGCCTCGTTGGTCGGTACTACCGGTTGCAATGACTTTTTGGAAAGAGACTTACAGGGAAGTTCTGACGAGGGACAAACGATTAGTCCCGATAATGTGGACAATCTGGTAATTGCTGCTTACGCTCACATGGTGTCCGGTGAGGATATGAACAGTCCTTTCAGCCTTTGGCCGTATGGAAATGTCCGTGCAGATGATGCTTATAAAGGCGGGGCAAACTCCGAAGACGGTTCGCATTTCCATTTTCTGGAGATTGCTACGGGGATGACTACTGACAATTGGGCTTTTGATGATATCTGGTATCGTCTTTATTCGGGGGTGGCACGTGCCAATGCTGCTTTGAAATCTTTGGATGGTATGGATGCAAATACTTATCCGCAGAAGGATGAACGTATCGGTGAGATGCGTTTCTTACGTGGTCATTATATGTTTCTGTTGAAAGTGATGTTCAAGCATATCGTTTATGTAAATGAAACGATTCCTACTTCGGACTATACCAAGATTTCTAACCGCCAGTATACTAACGACCAACTTTGGCAGAGGATAGCAGATGACTTTAAGTTTGCATATGATCATCTTCCCGATACACAGGTGGAAAAAGGGCGTCCTACGCAGGCTGCTGCATCGGCCTATCTGGCAAAGGTGATGCTTTACAAAGCTTATCGCCAGAATGAAAAGAATGAAGTGATCGAAATTAATGAAGAGGATTTGAAAGCTGTAATTACGTATACGGATAATGCTATCATGACTGCCGGAGGTTTTGGCCTGGAAGAAGATTTTGCATATAATTTTCTGCCGCAATATGAGAACGGAAAGGAATCTATTTGGGCTGTCCAATATTCGCAGGATGATAATACGATGTATGGCAACTTGAACTTTGGTAATGAGTTGACAGCTCCGCAATTCTTCGGGTGTTGTGATTTTCAGAAGCCTAGCCAAAACTTGGTGAATGCTTTCCGCACGGAAAACGGTAGGCCGATGTTCGATACTTACAATGAGAAAGATAATTATGATGTGCAAGGCAACTATGATCCCCGTTTATTCCACACGGTGGCGATTCCGGGATTTCCTTATAAGTATAATGTGAACTATATTTTTGATAAGACGTGGACACGTAACGAACAGGAATATTATGGTCTTTATTCATCTTTAAAAGAGAATGTGGACCCCGATTGTTCTTGCCTGAAGAAAGTGAATTCTCCGTTTGTTGCTAATTCGATGAACCGTATTGTATTGCGTTATGCAGATGTAGTGCTGATGCGTGCCGAGGCATTGATTCAGTTGAATCGTTTGTCGGAAGCATTGCCGTTGGTCAATGAGATACGTAACCGTGCAGCCCGTAGTACTACGCTTGTTTTTGATTATGGGGCAAGTTTTAAAGTAGAACCGTATACAATGGCCGAATGGACTGATCGGGACATTGCTATGAGAGACCTGAAATGGGAACGTCGTCTTGAACTGGCATTGGAAGGAAGCCGCTTCTTTGATTTAGTTCGTTGGGGAGATGCGGCAAAAGTGATGAATCAATATTATGCGTCGGAAGCTAGTCGTCGTTCTTATTATTCGGATGCAAATTTTACAGCAGGAAAGAATGAATATCTGCCTATTCCTCAGAAGCAGATCAATTATAGTGGTGGTTTGTATCAGCAAAATAATGGTTGGGAGAAATAATAAATGGGAATTATGAAGACTTTGATAGATAAAATATATATGGTGTTACTGGCTGCACTTTTACTTTCTGCAGCTGGATGTAGTGATGATGATGACACATCGTTGGCTTTGAATGGTGATACATGGATTACTTCTTTCCATATCGAAGGTTATGATAACTTTATCGTTGAGCAGGATAATCAGGCGAGAAGCATTAAAGTACATGTGGAAGATGATACAGATGTGACAAATTTAATTCCGGTATTTACTTTGTCCGAAGGGGCTACGGCGAATTTGGAAAGTGGTAAACCTGTTAACTTTACAATGCCCGTAGTGGTAAAAGTCACAAACGGAAATGTATTTATGAATTATACGATTTCCGTAGAATTGGATAAGCCGCAGATTACTGGATTTATGATAGGAGAATATGCGGGCAGAATTGATGAAACAAACAAAGAAATCGTTGTGTATGTACTTGAAGACATGGATATTACCGCTTTGTCTCCAGTCGTTACTGTTCCTGATGGTGCTACGGTAAGCCCGTTGTCAGGCACTACATTGGATTTCACTACACCTAAAGAATATACGGTTACAAATCATTTGAATGCAGCCACTTATACGGTGAAGGTAGAAAAGGTAAGAACTTTTGTTTCAATGGCATTTATCGGAACTGCTGCAACTATTGATGAACTGACTAATAATGAAGAAAAAGCCGCTGCTCAATGGATGTTGGATAATATGCCGGGAGCAAGGTATATTTCATATTCAGATTTGAGGGATGATAACCCGAAAGTGAAACTTGATCCGGAACAGATAAAAGTCATTTGGATTCATGATGATAATCCTATCTATGATGATAATGGATTTAATTGGAATTCAAAGAATAATATTAAGAATTATTATCAGACAGGTGGAAATTTGTTATTATCTCGTGGAGCTTTACGATATATCGTAAAAGATCGGTGGGCTATTTCTATGGATGGTAGAGATCCTAATAATCAATTTGGGAGTGAAGATTCTAAGACTGCTACAGATAAACCTTGGGGCTTTTCAATAAAGGGTATCTCTCATGAAATATTTGATGGCTTAGTAACTGAGGATAATTCTAATATTTATTTAATAAATACAGGTTATCGTATTCTTAATTGGGTATTTCAATGGCGTATAGATTGGGAACCTTATTGGGGAATAGAAGGATGGAGACAACAAACTGGTGCAATAGAGTTGGGGTATGATGTTTCCAATCACAATGCAGTGCCTATCGCTGAATTCCCTTCTCGCCAGATAGGAGGAAATAGTAGTGGAAAGGTAATATGTATTGGCATGGCAGCTTATGATTGGTATGATGAAAACCAATCAGATAATCAATATCGTGGTAATATCGAGAAACTTACCTCTAATGCACTCGATTACTTAAGCAAGTAAGGTATAATCTAATAAAGAAAAGCAAATTATGAAAACTATGATATTAATGGCTTCAATACTGTGTCTGTCAATGTCGTTTGCTGCTTGCAGCGACGATAACAGTCCGGTAATCACAGATAAAAATCTGAATGAAACGACAACATTCTTTAGTTCGACGGAACCGAACAATTATACGACTTATTACAAACCTTATGTTGGTTATGTAGGTGATCCAATGCCTTTTTTTGATCCGGTAAGTAAAGAGTTTCGTATTCTTTACCTTCAGGATGATCGTGACGGTAATTCTACTATCTATCATCCTATCCACGAATTGGCAACTACGGATGTGGCAAACTATATCTCTTTCCGCGAAGCAATACCATGCGGAACAGCAGTAGAAGATGATCCGGCTATCGGGACAGGAAGTACTGTTTATGATGAGGCTACGAAAACTTATTATACTTTTTATACAGGACATAAAGCTACCGAACCTCGTGAAGTAATATTGTTGGCTACTTCCAAAGATTGTAAAACCTGGACTAAAGACCGTTCATTCCGTTTATCGGCTCCAATAGAAGCAGGGTATGATAAAAATGAATTCCGCGATCCATATGTTTTTTATGATGCAACTACGCAATGTTATAGGATGTTAGTTTCTGCTCTGAAAAATGGGGATGGATATATCATTGAGTTTACTTCTACCAATTTGCATGATTGGGATTTAAAACCGGAACCGTTCTTCAATAATATTTGGGGGCGTTTCTATGAATGTCCGGATGTTTTTCAGATGGGAAGTTATTGGTATATGGTTTATTCTTCACAAGGAACAAAAAATGAACCGGCCGTTGTCCAATATTTCTATGCGCAGACTTTGGAAGAATTGAAGGGAATAGCTGTAGAGAATGGGCAGTTCCCTACTTCCGTACCCCACGAAGGATGGTTAGATGGAGTTAGTTTTTATGCCGGAAAAACAGCGGGCGATGATACAAATCGTTATCTTTGGGGATGGTGTCCGACACGTGAAGGGCAGAAAACCACAGGTACCAAAAGTTGGGCAGGAGCATTGGTCGCTCATAGATTGATTCAGAACGGAGATGGAACATTAAGTTTGGATGTTCCACAAGCGATTTCCGCCAAATATTCCCAATCGGTGACATTGACTGAAAAGACGAAGGTAGGGGATGTAACGGTCAGCACTTCTTCTTATACATTGAAAGCAAATTCATTTGTCCGCTTCGCCCGTTTGAGAAACCGGAACAAAATAACCATGACTGCAACAATCCCTGAAGAGAATGAAGCCGTATTCGGACTTTCATTTGTCGATTGCAGTGATAAGGCAGAAAAGGCGCGTATTTTCATTGAAGATAAATATAATTTCCTGAAGTTGAAAGAAGTAGAAGTAAATGAGAAAACAGGTGAATGGAATGATGCGGGTGCTATAACAGAACGTGCTATAACTCCGGCTGCTGACAATGTATATCATATAGAGGTCTATACTGAAGAATCTGTGTGCGTAGTCTATATAAATGGAAGGTATGCTTTCACCAACCGTATTTATGATTTGGCTAAAAATCCTTGGGCTATTTTTTGTACTGAGGGTGAAGTGACTGTATCTGATATAAAATTGAGTACTTATTAATTGAGAAAGTAACATCTTTTATAGCGTTTGAAACAAATGTGATAGGCGCTCCGATACATTGCGCCTATCTTTGCATTGCAACAACCAAGAAATATGATACTATTAATAATAAGTAATAACCTTAATACCATAAACATGAATGTATTTTTACCCTTGAGAAAACTTCAGACTCTTCTGATTTGTTCCATTTTTATGAATATCTCGCTTCTGGCTTTAGCTGCAGATCCTTCTCTTTTAATAAAAGATTTAGGAGAAGGACATTGTTTGGTGCGTGTCAATACTACTCAGAAATACTTGTTATTACCGGTAGAAGATGCATCGCCTGACGTACGTATCAGTATGATTGCTGATAACAAAGAAGTGAAGAACTTTGATGTCCGTCTGGCTATTAACAAGGTAGATTATTTTGTTCCGGTAGACCTTTCCGATTATTCCGGTAAGTTGGTTTCATTTAAATTCAAAATGAATTCAAATGATCCGGTACGTGTCAATCTTTCACCGGATAACACCGCTTGCTGTAGGGAAATGAAGTTGTCCGATACCTTCGATACAACTAATCGTGAAAAGTTCCGTCCTGTTTATCACTTCTCACCTCTTTATGGATGGATGAATGATCCCAACGGAATGGTATATAAAGACGGAGAATATCATTTGTTTTATCAACATAATCCATATGGTTCCAAATGGGGAAATATGAATTGGGGACATGCTATCAGTAAAGACTTAATCAATTGGGAACATCGGCCTGATGCTATAACTCCGGATGCGTTTGGCACTATTTTCAGTGGTTCGGCTGTGGTGGATCATAATAATACAGCTGGTTTTGGTGCAGGTGCTATCATCGCTATCTATACACAGAACGGTGATCGTCAGGTACAAAGTATCGCTTACAGTACCGACAATGGACGTACTTTTACAAAGTATGCGGATAATCCGGTGTTGGTATCTGAAGCCCGCGATTTCCGCGATCCGAAAGTCTTTTGGTATGAAGGGACAAAACGTTGGATTATGGTACTTGCCGTAGGGCAGGAAATGCAGATTTTCTCTTCTCCCAATTTGAAAAACTGGACTTTTGAAAGCAGTTTCGGTAAGGGACAAGGTGCTCACGGAAATGTTTGGGAATGTCCGGATTTATTTGAACTTCCCGTGGAAGGTACGAATGAAAAGAAATGGGTGTTACTTTGCAGCTTGGGCGATGGTCCTTTCGGTGACTCGGCCACTCAATACTTTGTCGGAACGTTTAACGGAAAAGAATTTGTAAACGAATCACCCTCCAAAACCAAATGGATGGACTGGGGAAAAGACCATTACGCCACTGTAACTTGGAGTGATGCTCCCGACAACCGTCGCATTGCTATCGCATGGATGAGCAACTGGCAATATGCAAACGATGTTCCTACCTCTCAATACCGTAGCCCGAACTCTGTTCCTCGCGATTTGAGCCTGTTCACCGTAGATGGCGAGACTTATCTTCAGTCTGCTCCCTCTCCCGAACTGCTGAAACTGCGTGATGTCTCCAAGGAACGCTCGTTCAAAGTGAACGGAACACGTATCATCAAAGACATGATTGCCGGCAATGAGGGTGCATACGAAATAGAACTGACTATCGAAAATCAACATGCGGATATAATCGGCTTCCGTCTCTACAATGACAAAGACGAAGAAGTGGATATGCAATATGACATGAAAGAAAAGAAATTCTCGATGGACCGCCGCAAGAGCGGAGAGGTTGGTTTCAATGAGAACTTTCCAATGTTGACCTGGACGGCTATTGAGAGTGGAAAAGACGAATTGAAACTCCGTCTGTTTGTCGACAAATCCAGTGTGGAAGCCTTTGGCGATGGCGGACGTTTTGTGATGACTAATCAGGTGTTCCCGTCGGAACCTTACACTCATATCGACTTTTACAGTAAAGGAGGAGCGTATAAAGTAGATTCGTTTGTGATTTACAAGTTGAAGAAATAAGCTCATTCTCCTTACTCTATGCGCTCTTTACCCGCTTCTTTGTTTTAGGGTGTACATTGCCCTATGGAAACAGAATTCATCGTATAAAAGATAAAATAATGGAAAACAGTAAAAACTCTTCCCTCTCCAAACTAGTCCCGGTGATGCTTTGCTTCTTCGCCATGGGATTTGTTGACCTGGTAGGCATTGCCTCCAATTACGTAAAGGCGGATCTTGGTCTGTCGGACTCACAGGCGAATATCTTTCCGTCATTAGTATTCTTCTGGTTCCTGATTTTCTCCGTACCCACCGGCATGTTGATGAGCCGCATTGGTCAGAAGAAAACCGTATTGCTTAGTTTGATTGTGACTTTCGCTTCTCTGTTGCTACCCGTTTTTGGTGACAGCTATATGCTGATGTTGATTTCTTTTTCTTTATTAGGAATAGGAAATGCGTTGATGCAGACTTCCCTGAACCCGTTGCTTTCCAATATCGTACGTGGCGACCGTCTGGCAAGTAGCCTGACTTTCGGTCAGTTTGTGAAAGCCATTGCTTCTTTTCTGGCTCCTTACATCGCCATGTGGGGAGCGACGCAGGCCATTCCGACTTTCGATTTAGGCTGGCGCGTGTTATTTCCTATTTATATGGTTGTAGCGATCATTGCCATTCTCTTGCTCAATATTACTCAGATTGAAGAAGAAAAAGAGGAAGGCGAACCGTCAACTTTCGGACAATGTCTGGCGTTGCTTGGCAAACCGTTTATCCTGCTTTGTTTTATTGGCATCATGTGTCATGTCGGTATTGATGTAGGTACAAATACTACCGCTCCAAAGATTCTGATGGAACGTCTTGGCATGGGGCTGGATGACGCTGCTTTTGCTACAAGCCTTTATTTTATCTTCCGTACGGCTGGCTGCTTCTTAGGATCGTTCATCTTACGCAAGATGTCGGCAAAATCTTTCTTTGGCATTAGTGTGGTGATGATGTTGGTAGCGATGGCAGGATTGTTTGCTTTCCATGAAAAGACAATGATTTATGCCTGCATTGCATTGATTGGTTTTGGTAATTCCAATGTATTCTCTGTTATTTTCTCGCAGGCGTTACTCTATCTTCCGGCAAAAAAGAATGAGGTTTCCGGCTTGATGATTATGGGACTTTTCGGAGGAACAGTGTTTCCGTTGGCTATGGGAGTTGCCTCCGATGCAATGGGACAGAGTGGGGCGGTAGCCGTAATGACGGTAGGCGTACTGTATCTTTTGTTTTATACGTTCCGTATTAGAAAATAAATTAATAACTTTGGAAACAATAAAATCTGTAAGTCATGAATAATATAATTGTAGGAATGGGCGAAGCACTTTGGGATGTGTTGCCCGAAGGAAAGAAAATTGGTGGTGCTCCGGCAAACTTTGCCTATCATGTATCGCAGTTTGGCTTTGACAGCCGCGTAGTAAGTGCCGTGGGGAATGATGAACTGGGAGATGAGATTCTGAGAGTATTCAATGAAAAGAAACTGAAAACACAGATTGAACGTGTGGATTATCCTACCGGTACGGTGCAGGTAACGTTGGATGATGAGGGTGTCCCTTGTTATGAAATTAAGGAAGGGGTTGCATGGGACAATATTCCTTTTACAGATGAACTGAAACGTTTGGCTTTGAATACACGTGCTGTTTGCTTCGGATCATTGGCGCAACGCAATGAGGTGAGCCGTGCCACTATCAATCGTTTTTTGGATACAATGCCTGATATAGACGGGCAATTGAAGATTTTTGATATTAATCTCCGACAGGATTTTTATTCAAAAGAGGTTATTCGTGAGTCCTGCCAGCGTTGCAATGTGCTGAAGATAAATGACGAAGAATTAGTGACCATTAGCCGTATGTTTGGCTATCCGGGTATTGACTTGCAGGATAAATGCTGGATTTTGTTAGCTAAGTATAATCTGAAGATGTTGATTCTGACTTGTGGTATTAATGGTAGTTACGTATTTACTCCGGGAGTTGTTTCCTTCCAAGAGACCCCGAGAGTTCCCGTAGCTGATACAGTGGGAGCCGGTGACTCCTTTACAGCAACGTTCTGTGCTTCTATTCTCAATGGTAAGTCGGTTCCCGAAGCTCATAAACTGGCTGTTGAAGCTTCCGCTTATGTATGTACGCAAAGCGGTGCAATGCCGGAACTTCCGCAGGTACTGAAAGATAGGATGTTGTAAAAGCCTATACGATAGAATATATAATAAAACTCTCATGAGCTTCAATCTCATGGGAGTTTTATTATGACCTTACATAAGAGGTATGGGTATAAAAAAAGGAGCAACGCCTTGCTCCAACCTTTGTTAACCTTAAATCTAATACTATGAAAAACACAATGTAAAGATACGGACTTCTGTGAAACTAGCAAATAATCCAAATAAAAATAGATGTTTTATAACATTGATTAAGTGTTTGCCTAACTCTTTATACTTTTATTAATGAAATTTGGCTTTGTTGTGCCACTGTTTGTGGGTAGAAGGGGGCTTGTTAATAAAGCAGATTTGAGGCTTTTTACTTTCTGTTTTTAAGAGAAAACCATTATCTTTATCCCGATATATGACAAATAGATAGTATGGTAAAAGATATAATCTACGAAAAAATACACAATACTATGGGATATTTACGTTGGATAGTGATCTTGTTTTGTTTTCTCGGAATGGTAGCCTGTCATCAAGATGTGCCGCATTTCCGTATTGGTGTGGCTCAATGTAGTGATGATTCTTGGAGGCACAAAATGAATGATGAGATTCTTCGTGAAGCCATGTTTTACGATGGGGTGGCGGTTGAAATCCGGTCGGCTGGAGATGATAACCGCAAGCAGGCGGAAGATGTCCGTTATTTTATGGATAAAGGAGTTGATTTACTTATTATCTCAGCTAACGAGGCGGCTCCGATGACTCCCGTCGTGGAAGAAGCCTATCGGAAAGGAATCCCTGTCATTTTGATAGACCGGAAGATTCTATCTGATAAATATACTGCATATATCGGTGCCGATAATTATGAAATAGGCCGTGCGGTTGGAAATTATATTGCATCAAGCTTGCGGGGAAAAGGGAATGTGGTGGAGCTTACAGGGCTGGGAGGTTCGACCCCTGCGATGGAGCGTCATCAGGGATTTATGGCAGCTATCAGTAATTTCCCGGATATAAAGCTGATTGATAAAGCGGATGCGGCATGGGAGAGTGGTCCGGCTGAAGTGGAGATGGATAGTATGCTCTGTCGTCATCCGAAAATCGATGCGGTGTATGCACATAATGACCGCATAGCTCCGGGAGCTTATCGGGCTGCCAAGAAAGTAGGTAGGGAGAAAGAAATGCTCTTTGTTGGTATTGATGCTTTGCCGGGTAAAGGAAACGGATTGGAACTTGTGCTTGACAGTGTGCTGAATGCTACTTTTATTTATCCTACAAATGGTGATAAGGTAATGCAGTTGGCTATGAATATTCTTGAAAAAAAGCCTTATCCTAGAGAAACCGTAATGAATACGGCCGTCGTAGACCACACGAATGCTCATGTCATGCAACTCCAGACTACGCATATATCTGAATTGGATCAGAAAATCGAAACATTGAACGGACGTATCGGAGGGTATTTGTCACGTGTTGCTACCCAACAGGTTGTCATGTATGGTGGTCTGGTTATCCTTTTGTTGGTGGCAGGTTTGTTATTAGTAGTATATAAATCTCTTCGCTCCAAGAATCGCTTGAATAGAGAACTTTCCGAACAGAAGAAACAGTTAGAGGAACAGCGTGACAAACTGGAAGAGCAACGTGATAAATTGGAAGAACAGAGGGATCAGCTTATACAGCTTTCTCATCAATTGGAAGAAGCGACTCATGCCAAATTGGTTTTCTTTACGAATATTTCTCATGATTTCCGTACTCCACTGACATTAGTTGCCGATCCGGTGGAGCATTTATTGGCTGATAAAACGTTGAATGGAGACCAGCATCGGATGTTGATGTTGATTCAGCGGAATGTGAATATTCTTTTGCGTCTGGTCAATCAGATTTTGGATTTTCGAAAGTATGAAAATGGTATGATGGAATATACACCTGTTCCTGTAGATATTCTTTCTTCTTTTGAGGGGTGGAATGAGTCGTTTTTAGCAGTGGCGCGAAAGAAACATATTCATTTCTCTTTTGATAAGCTGGCGGATACGGATTATCATACATTGGCGGACGTGGAAAAATTGGAACGCATTTATTTTAATCTTCTTTCTAATGCTTTCAAGTTTACTCCGGAAAATGGAAAGGTGACCGTTCGTCTGTCTCCTTTGACAAAAGAGGATGGGCGTTGGATTCGTTTTACCGTTGCTAACACCGGTTCTATGATTTCTGTGGAACATATTCGGAATATTTTCGACCGTTTTTACAGAATAGATATGCATCATGCAGGTTCGGGGATTGGCTTGGCACTTGTGAAAGCTTTTGTCGAATTGCATAAAGGAACTATTTCTGTAGAAAGTGATGAAAAACAAGGAACAATCTTTACGGTTGATTTACCGATGCAGACTTGTGAGGTAACCGTTTCGGTGGATAGCCCATTGTCTTCTTCCATTGGGGCTTCGGTCTCTTCTGCTTTAAACAATGCTCAAGTAGCTGAGGAAGAGGAAACTGAAAGAGATTATGATTCTTCCAAACCTTCCGTCCTTATCATTGACGATAATGCAGATATCCGTTCGTATGTACATAGTTTGCTTCATGCCGATTATACTGTTATTGAGGCTGTAGATGGTTCGGAAGGGATTCGTAAAGCTATGAAATATGTTCCGGATTTGATTATTTCTGATGTGATGATGCCGGGAATTGACGGTATTGAGTGCTGTCGTAGGTTAAAGAGCGAGTTGCAGACATGTCATATTCCTGTTATTCTGTTGACTGCCTGTTCTTTGGATGAACAACGGATTCAGGGATATGACGGTGGTGCCGATTCATATATTTCCAAACCTTTTAGTTCACAACTGCTGTTGGCTCGTGTTCGTAATTTGATTGATTCGCATCGTCGCTTGAAGCAGTTCTTTGGCGACGGACAGACGTTGGCGAAAGAGGATGTTTGTGATATGGATAAGAACTTTGTGGAGAAATTCAAGTCTTTACTTGACGCAAAGCTAGGGGATTCTAATCTGAATGTGGAGGATTTAGGAAAAGATATGGGACTGAGCCGTGTACAACTTTATCGTAAGATAAAGTCCCTTACTAATTACTCTCCTAATGAGTTGCTTCGGATTGCTCGTTTGAAGAAAGCGGCTTCTCTGCTTGCTTCATCGGATATGACAGTGGCAGAGATTGGTTATGAAGTAGGTTTCAGTTCTCCTTCTTATTTCACAAAATGTTATAAAGAACAGTTTGGAGAGAGTCCGACGGACTTCTTAAAAAGAAAAGGATAATAAGATTGCAATTGGTATGATTATAATAAATCCCGATAAGGTATATTCAATACTTTATCGGGATTTAGTGTATGGGATAGGAAAAGAATCAGTTATAGATCAACAGACTTTTATCTGCATTACCTTGACCGTACCAATTTTGTTCATTTTTGCCGCTGCTTGTTGCCCATTTCCTGAATCCAGGATAAGCTTTCAAGAAGTTGGCTTTTTCAATTGCGTGGGCTACATTACCCGGTACTCTTAAGCCCCAGATCAAACGCTCTTTACTAAAATAGTAATTATCGTCTTCTTCATCTCCGTCAGATTCATATACAGGAAGTAAATTAGAATCTTTGAATGGATATTTGTAACCAACTGGCTCAATGCCATTCATGTGTATTTCTGTTCCATCGTCATTACGTTTTAAGTATAAATCAAATTCATCATCCTCCAATATTTCTTCTACCTCTTTGGCAACATTGAGATCAATTGTAATAATGATTTCCGGTAGATCATTTGTTGATACTAAGGCTCCTCTTTCAGTATTGAAGTACTGACTTTCGCCTTTTGGCAGATTTTTGATTAATTCGCTGCAATCGATGATAAGATAATTTTTTTTGTTTTCAACGCAATTAACTTTGAATGGTCTTCCTGTTTTAGCGTCTATCATTTCAACTTCAGCTTCAGACTTTTTTATTTCTTTGAGTCTTAAATAAGGAGAATATGGGAATATTCCACCAACAGCTTTTAAACGTAAACCGATGACAATCAGTTTACTTTTATAGTCTTTATTTTTTTGTTTGTTGACTTCAAATTGTACCTTGTAATTTACTACAAAGTCATTGAAGTCATAATCTCCCAATGATGGAAATTGATCTTCAAACATAATTGTTCCCCAACCATTCTTAGGATGATATATTACTCCTTCCCCTTTGTCGTAATCAATGTCATCTTCTATGTCATGTCCACGTGTAACTGCTCGAGATGTGGTATTGTTATTATCATTGATGGATAATGAGAAACTGCCATCAGGGTTGATTGGCATTGTTGCTTTGATCATAGCACCTGAACCATTTTTATATTGAGCATACAATGTTTTTGCATATGTAGGAATACTTAATGGTAGGCTTGAAGTTTCTGCGTATACAGGGATAGTTGCTAGTTTTTCTTCTTCACTGCATGCTTCATCCAAAAAGAATGAAACTATTGTAGGAGTAGGAATTGTAGATGACACCGTTGTCTCACTTACTCGAGTTAATTTCCATTGGAAATCCGCAGGTATATCCAAGTCTTTCATTTGGAGTTCCTTTTCAGGCTGTTTGCTTTCATCATAAAGATTCTTCTCACAGGAACTGAAAGCTAAGGTTCCTAACAAACAAGAAGCAAATAGAACAGTCTTCTTTTTCATAATGATGTTGCTTGTCTCGTTAATAATAAAACTACTTTTATGCCACAAAGGTCGTAATAATTTGTATATAAAGCAAGTAAAGTTGCATATATTGTTTGTTGTATCTTAATAATTTGCAAATATTCGTCTTTTTACCTAGCTTTGAGGAAGAAAAATAAGTAAAAGAGAAGGGTTAATGAAGGATTATAAAGTAGACAAGGCAAAGTTTTCTGTGTCTTTTTGTCAAGAGGTGTATCAGGTTGTTTGTGATATTCCGGTAGGAAAGGTTTCTACCTATGGAGAGATTGCCACATTATTAGGAATGCCTCAATGTTCTCGTATGGTAGGACGTGCTTTGAAGCAAGTACCGGAGGGTATATCTGTTCCATGCCATCGAGTAGTCAATGCATCGGGGCGCCTTGTACCCGGCTGGACAGAGCAAAAGCAACTCTTGCTGAAAGAAGGGATTTCTTTCAAACAAAATGGATGCGTAGACTTGAAAAAGCATCTTTGGAATTACTCTGCTTCTGAATAAAATTTGCATTTTTAATCTGTTTTCCTTATCTTTGTGCCAACAATATGCAAGAACAGACTGTTATTTATTTATGAAAATACTGTTTTTTACTGTTCATTGAGAGGATAATCTTATCAAATTCTATTCCTTTTAAACTACTCAGTCTGTTTTTTTAATCATTTAAAAAACTCATTGGATCGTCATGTTACCATGTAGCAGGACTGAACCATGCGGAGATTCAACTTGTTTATGTAAACAAGAATGAGAAACGCAGCAGTTGGAAACAAAACAAATATTATAATCTAAACCAATATATTATATGAGTAAAATAGAAATAAAGGATTTGTACCTTATCTTTGGTCATGAGAAGCAGAAAGCACTCAAGATGCTGAAAAAAGATAAGAGTAAAGCGGAAATTCTGAAAGATACCGGTTGTACGGTAGGAGTGAAGGATGCCAATCTTTCAATAAATGAAGGAGAGTTTTTTGTGATAATGGGGCTCTCGGGAAGTGGGAAATCGACATTACTGCGTTGTATCAATCGTTTGATACGTCCTACTGCCGGACAAGTCCTTGTGAATGGAGTCGATATATCTAAAATATCCGAAAAAGAATTATTGCAGGTTCGCAGGAAAGAGCTGGCGATGGTTTTCCAAAATTTCGGTTTGTTGCCTCACCGTTCTGTATTGAGTAATATTGCGTTCGGCCTTGAACTTCAGGGAGTGAAGAAAGAAGAGCGTGAAAAGAAAGCCATGGAAAGTATGAAGCTCGTCGGATTGAAAGGATATGAGAATCAGATGGTAGGTGAACTTTCCGGTGGAATGCAACAGCGTGTCGGATTGGCACGTGCCTTGGCCAATAATCCCGAAGTACTTTTAATGGATGAGGCTTTCTCAGCTCTCGATCCTCTGATTCGCGTACAGATGCAGGATGAGCTACTGGCCTTGCAATCAAAGATGAAAAAGACAATTGTCTTTATTACTCATGATTTAAGTGAAGCAATTAAACTAGGTGACCGTATTGCTATTATGAAAGACGGAGAAGTGGTACAGGTAGGTACTTCGGAGGAAATCCTGACTGAACCGGCTAACGATTATGTAGCCCGTTTTGTTGAAAACGTGGATAGGAGTAAAATTATTACCGCCTCTTCTTTAATGATTGACAAACCGTTGGTGGCTCGTCTGAAGAAAGAAGGTCCCGAAGTTTTGATTCGTAAGATGCGTACGAAGAATATAACTGTATTACCTGTAATAGATGCCGACGATAAACTGGTCGGGGAAGTGCGCCTGAACGATTTGCTTAAGTTACGTAGCAGGCAGGAAAAATCCATTGAAACAGTTGTGCGTACAGAAGTACATTCTGTGTTGGAAGATACAGTGTTGGAGGATATGCTTCCTTTAATGACAAAGAGCAATTCACCAGTATGGGTGATAGATGAGACACGCGAGTTTTTAGGAACAATCCCACTTTCATCTTTAATCATCGAAGTGACCGGGAAAGATAAAGAAGAAATAAACGAAATAATTCAAAACGCAATAGATTTATGATAAATATAGGACAATATATAGAGGTGGCCATCAATTGGATGATGGTACATTTTTCCACTTTCTTTGATGCCGTGAATGTAGGCATCGGTAGTTTTATTATAGGATTCCAGCATATACTTTTCGGAATACCTTTTTATATAACCATCCTGGTGCTTGCTGCACTTGCATGGATGAAAGCAGGGCGTGGTACGGCAATTTTCACTGCATTAGGATTATTATTGATTTATGGAATGGGATTTTGGGAGGCTACAATGCAAACCCTGGCTCTCGTTTTGTCATCTACCTGTCTGGCTCTAATTGTTGGTGTACCTTTGGGAGTATGGACGGCAAACAGTCCGCGTGCAGAGAAAATACTCCGTCCTGTTCTCGACTTGATGCAGACGATGCCTGCTTTTGTTTATCTGATTCCTGCCGTTTTGTTTTTCGGATTGGGAGCAGTGCCTGGAGTGTTTGCCACTATTATCTTTGCTATGCCTCCTGTAGTCCGCCTTACCGGATTGGGAATCCGACAGGTTCCTAAAAATGTAGTGGAAGCTTCTCGTTCGTTCGGGGCTACCCGTTGGCAACTGCTATATAAAGTACAGCTTCCTTTGGCACTGCCTACCATCCTGACCGGTGTAAACCAGACAATAATGATGTCACTTTCTATGGTTGTAATCGCTGCAATGATTGCTGCCGGTGGTTTGGGGGAAATTGTATTGAAAGGTATCACCCAGATGAAGATCGGACTTGGGTTTGAAGGTGGTATAGCGGTAGTTATTTTAGCTATCATCTTGGACCGTATCACACAAGGAATGGCAGGAAGAAAAAATAAGAAGGACTAAAAGAGAAAGAATTAAAACAAGAAAGAGTGAAAACTGAAAGGAATAAAAATGAGAATATATAAATTAGTAGGAATCGTACTGTCCGCTCTGCTTTTGCTGGCTTCCTGTGCAGATTCCGGCCCAAATAAGAAAAAAGTAAAAATAGCCTATGCCAATTGGTTGGAAGGAATAGCTATGAGCCATTTGGCAAAAGTGGTACTGGAAGAACAAGGATACGAGGTTGAACTACAGAATGCTGATCTTGCCCCTATCTTCGTATCCATATCCGGAAAGAATTCAGATGTCTTTTTAGATACCTGGTTACCGATAACGATGAAAGACTATATGGATCAGTATGGTGATAGCATCGAATTTTTAGGAGAAGTATATGGAGAAGCATGCGTTGGGTTAGTCGTACCTCAATATGTTGCCATTAATTCCATTGATGAACTGGCTGCCAATAAAGATCGTTTCTCTTCTGAAATAGTGGGAATTGATGCCGGAGCAGGAATTATGAAGACTACAGACAAGGCCATCTCAACTTACGGTCTTGACGGCTATACCCTCATGACTTCAAGTAGCTCAACCATGTTGGCGTCTTTGAAAAAAGCGATGGATAAGGGAGAATGGATTGTCATTACAGGTTGGACACCACATTGGATGTTCGATCAGTTTGACCTGAAATTCTTGGATGATCCGAAGAAAGTATATGGAGATCTGGAAGAAATACATGCCATTGCCTGGAAAGGTTTCAGTAAAAAAGATCCGTTTGCCGCTGAATTTTTCGGTAATATCAAATTAACGACAGAAGAACTTAGCTCTTTCATGACAGCTATGAAAGACGCTCGAATGGACGAAGAAGAGATTGCACGCAAATGGCGGGATGAACATCGGCAGCTGGTGGATAGCTGGATACCGAAGTCTGATAATTGTCAGACGAAAAAGAAACAATTGTCAGACGAATAAAACCATACATCATTAACCATAAATCCGTGAAGCATCAAAAATAAGTTTGCACAATCTCAAAATTAGTTCATAACCGGCCTTATAAAAATCGGCCTTATATAAAACTGGCTTGGACATAAGGACTGGCTTAGACATAAAAAAGGGAGTCATGCGGTTGAGCAGACTCCCTTTTTATATTTATTTGAGTGTGATTAATTATTCAGCACCCCAGTTCTCTTTAGCCAGACGTTTGTAGCTGTTGTAACGCCATTTAGCGTTTGCTTCAGCAGCTTTAAACAGCTCTTCTGCTTCGTTAGGATATTGTTTCATTACAGAAGTGTAACGAACCTCACCCTTCAAGAAACCTTGGAAGTCTTCCCAATTCGGTTCTTTGCTATCCAATTGGAACGGATTCTTACCTTCTTCTTCCAAAGCAGGGTTGTAACGCCACAAATGCCAGTAACCACACTTAACAGCCTTTTCTTCTTCTTCCTGGCTCTTACCCATACCGGCTTTCAGACCGTGGTTGATACACGGAGCATAAGCGATAATCAAAGATGGTCCTGGATATGCTTCTGCTTCGCGGATAGCTTTCAGAGTCTGAGCCTGGTCAGCACCCATAGCAATCTGAGCAACATATACATAACCGTAAGTAGTAGCCATCAGACCGAGGTCTTTCTTACGTACACGCTTACCTGCAGCAGCAAACTTAGCGATAGCGCCTACCGGAGTAGCTTTAGAAGACTGACCACCTGTGTTAGAGTAAACCTCAGTATCCAATACAAGGATGTTAACGTCCTTACCGGAAGCGATTACATGGTCAAGACCACCGTAACCGATATCGTAAGAAGCACCGTCACCACCGATAATCCACTGGCTGCGTTTTACAAGATATTGTTGCAGTTCAGCGATTTGCTTGCAGTGATTGCATTTATCCTTGTTAGCTTCAACCATCGGGATGATCTTAGCTGCCAATTCCTTAGTCTTGTCTGCATCCAACATATTGTTGATCCATTCAGCGAACAATTCTTTAGCCTCAGCAGGAATACAGTCAGCAGCGATAGCTTCGTTCATCACTTTCACGATACGTGCACGCATCTTTTCGTTTGCCAATTCCATACCCAGACCGAATTCGCAGAAGTCTTCGAACAGTGAGTTAGCCCAAGCAGGACCGTGTCCGTTTTCGTTCTTTGTATAAGGTGTAGAAGGAACAGAACCAGAATAGATAGAAGAACATCCGGTAGCGTTAGCAACCATTTCACGGTCACCGAACAATTGAGAAATCAATTTTACGTACGGAGTTTCACCACAACCGGAGCAAGCACCTGAGAACTCAAACAACGGAGTAGCGAACTGAGAGTTCTTCACGTTGGCTTTGATGTCAACAAGATGTTGTTTAGTCTTCACGTTGTCAACGCAATAAGTCCAGTTTTCAGCTTCAGCCAACTGGCTTTCAAGGTGTTTCATTGTCAATGCCTTGCCACCCTTCTTCGGATTACCCGGACAGATGTCAGCACAGTTACCGCAACCCAGACAGTCGAGAACGTCAACCTGGATACGGAATGTCATACCGTCGAATACTTTACCTACGGCTTTCAGTTGTTCGAACTTAGCACCCTTCTGCTCTTCAGCGTCGAGTACGAACGGACGGATAGAAGCGTGAGGACAAACGTATGCACACTTATTACACTGTATACAGTTTTCAGGATTCCATTCAGGAACGAATGCAGCTACACCACGTTTTTCATATTTAGCAGTACCTTGATACCAAGTACCGTCTTCGATACCCTTGAATGCAGATA
>ENA-UOIV01000106-UOIV01000106.1-human-gut-metagenome-genome-assembly--contig:-C59-NODE-106-length-98409-cov-87.673414_pt1 | contig 98409 bp, 106 predicted proteins | sample MGYA00242333_ERZ723880 | MGnify/ENA metagenome assembly ERZ723880 | reverse complement strand
TCTGTATGAACTCCTTTATTCCACTAAACTGTTGCACTTGATAGTATAATTCACCTTTCAAAGATAAAGGCTCTGCTTATTTAGCAGAGCCTTTTTTACTGTTTATCCCCTGTTTTTCAACACCGGCAAATGGATACGTACAACCAGCTTTTGCGCGCCATACAGCAACGCTGCATTGACGGGAAGCAGGGAAATATAATTGACAATCCTCCATGGCAGCATGACCGCAAGCGGCGTACCGTACATCCAGTAAAGGCTGGCCGTCGTAATGACCAGATCGCACAATATGGCCGACACCGTACAGGCAAGAATGGTCCTTTTCAAGGAAACCGGCCGTTTGTACAGGAACAACCCCATGATAAATCCCGATAAAACCTTGCTCAAGACAATCCCCAGGTTCAAGGCGCCAATTGGCTTGATCAGCAGCGTTACAATATCGCCCAAGCCGCCCAATATACCGCCGACCACCGGACCGAACAGCATACCTCCAAGAGATACGGGCAGCGCCGCAAAAGAGATACGGTAGATATTTTCAATGTTGATCTCTAAAAAGCCGATCACCACCCGCAATGCAAGCAATATGCCGCAAAGTGCGACCACCTGCACGCTTTTGAGCTCTGCACAGGATGCCTTGATGTTCCACAGTGTTGTGTTGTTCTTCAATTGTTTCCACTCCTTTTCTTTCTGTTGTCACATAAAGGAGGCGGGAAACAAAAAAGCGGAAAACAGCTAAAAGCTGTACTCCGCTTTCTACGTTTAATCAGGCAGGCTTTTTATAAAAAGCCCTTACACCCTTATGTAACAGCGGGATGCGAATCTTGAACCGCAGGGATTTTTACCCGTTTCGTCCGTCTGACAACTCCCCGTTCAGACGGCACTGCGCGCCACTGGGCGCCACGCACAAGATTCTACTCTGTATTTATAAAATTTTCTGCCCTTGTAAGGCACGGTACCAATTATAGCGAAAAAGCATTTGCTTGTCAACTGTTTTGATCAGCCCACTGCACCGCCGCTGTGGATTGTAATAAAACTTTCCACACGCTGCCCAACGTTTTCCTGTAAGTTACGATAAAAGAACTGGTAATCGTACAAATGGTACACGCCGCTTTCAAAAATATCCAGTCCCGGCGGATATTCCTGCGGGTCCACGTCTGTGACCTTCAGCGTCCCACGTACCGGGTCAATATACGCGCCTGTAAACGCGGGGATTTCCTTTGTGATCGCCCCGCTGTAGTCGGTAAAGCAAGCCCCTTCGTTTTGATCTTGGGACACGGGCTGTGTGTCTGTACTCCAGGAAAGCGGGTTGATCGAATAGCTGTAAACATCTTCCGGCACAATAACCGACTGTGTAACGGACGGATCTTCCGTATTAAACGAAATAATCGACCCAATATCCTCCGCGCTATATGCCATGGACATATACGGTGCTTCATCCAGGTCCTCCTGTGTTACGCGCCACCCAATCACATAAGAAGCCACCAGCACATCGCCATAAGCGCCTTCGCTGTTATAATAATCCTTTGTCAGTCGCAATACCATGTCCGCGCCCTGGGAAAAGCCTGCAAGGACAACCGGCCTGCCGTCGTTATAATTTTCCATATAAAAATCAAATGCTTCTTTTACATCCTTATAGGCAATATCCAAATAGGGCTGCGCGTCGCTGTAGTCTATCTCATACGCTTTAATAGACGCCTGCCTGTAATACGGTGCAAAAAAGCGGCAATCCTCGGCATAAATTCCACGCTCCATATTGATGGCGCCTAAAAAGCTCTCTTTTGTTGCTTCGTCCTGCAAAGACATATTCATCCCGCCGTCTCTACCCATATAGACCGTTGGCGTAACAAAAAATACATCTGCCTTTTTTGCCCGGCCGTCATTTACATAGGCCCAATTTTCCTTTTCCATGTAAATGGAGGGCAGCTCCTGCAGGCTGTTGAGCATATGCGCCAGATATTGCTGTATGTACAACACGTCCTGTATATTCGCACGCCCGTTGCCGTCTATATCTGCAGCTAGCAGCCGGTCGTCTTCCAGCTGTGCAAAATTGGCAATATATTTTTGCAACAGCAGCACATCCTTTGTTGTTACCACATTGTCGCCGTCTGTATCACCCATAATATACGCAACAACGGGCATGGTCTTTTCCTGCACTTCCCCACAGTCGCTGCAAACTCTGGTTTTTAGCCCTTCTTCCTCCAGGGTAGCCTCTTGAACGATCTGCCACGGCTCCCATGTATGCACAAGCGCCGTATACGGTTTTTCTTCCCTGTATTGATAACCGCAGTTTTTACAGGTGTAAAGCGTATAGGCATCGCTGTCACAGGTGGCGGCAATTTCCGTACTTTCAAAAGAATGCTCTTCAAAAACCGGGGTTAAGATAACGCTCTGTTTGGGTACGGAGAAAACATAGCGTTCCTTTTCATTGTCATATGTTATATCCGCCTGCTGGGATGTCAGCTCCAGCAGCATCTGGTCGGAAAGATTTTGCACATATGCCTGCTGCCGCTGCGTGTCCAGCGTAATCGAAAGCCTGCTCTCCCCGACCGCTTCTACCCATACCAGGGAATTATCGGGTTCGTCCGCTGTCGGAAGACCCGACCAAAGCCCTACATAATTGCTCCCTGTGATCAGGCTGTCCTGTATGGTACAATTTTGCAATCCATCTATATCCACACTTCCGGAAAAACCGCCAACGCTTTCGTTGCCCTGTATGCAGGCATTTTTAACAGAGCAGTCGCGTATCACCCCGGACGCAGAAGCAGATCCCACCAGTCCGCCGGTGTTTATAACAAAATCACCTTCTTCCGAAGCACTACGGACCGTCACATTTTCCACATGGCAGTTGTCAATGGAAGAATCCCCCCACAATATGCCTGCAATCCCGCCGCAGGCGCCGCTACCAATGATCAGGCTGTCTTTTACCGTTAGGTTTTTCACGGTTGCATCTTGTATTTCCGAAAAAATACCCGCCCGATTGAAGCCTTCTGTATAAAAACCGGAAATTGTATGACCTTGTCCGTCAAAATTGGCGCAAAAGGCTCCGCTTGCTCCAAGCACAGCAATTCTTTGCGCGCCGCTTTTTGCCGAGAGGATGTTCCCATTTTCATCGTATGTAAACATATCCGGTGTATTAAACACAATATCGTCCGTCAGATACACGTTCCGCGCACGGAAATTCAGCGTTTGCACAGCCGCCGCCAACGCAGCAAAATCGTCTGCTGAAGAAATGGACAGGTCTATGGCGTCTATGCTTTCAAACACGCTTTGCAGCATTTTTTTTGCGTTTTCCACCAAATAACGGGGCGCGCTTTCGTTGTGCAACACGTTTTCCGCCTGCACAAGCTGCCGCGCAAGCTGCTCTTTGATATCCTGCGGCAAATTGTCCGTTTGAATGTTTTTTGCTGTTTGGATCAACTGCGCCAGGCCGCCTTTATCTATTTGTTCGTCCGTCTCCTTTGCCATGGCTTTTATGCATACGTTTCCATAACCGGAAAGTGCATGCGTATCCTGCCAGTATAGAATCCCGGTAGTTGACTGAACGTAGATAAAGCTTTCCCCTTCTCTGCTGGAAAAAACATACCTGCTGTCGCCAAATTCGCCTTCCATAGTCATCAACGCATTCTCTCCGGCAGCGTTCTTAAGGGAAAGCACCACGCTAAAACGCTGTCCCTGTAAAATAGCCAGCGGCTGCTCCAAATCTACGGTGTGATACCCGGGCAGGTCTATATTGCCGCTTTGCAAAAGAAGGCGCCGCCCTTCGCGCGGCGTTTGATAGCCGTCGTTGAGAAGATAGACGGAAAGCTGGTAGTCAACCTCGTTTTCGGCCGTCCAGAACCCCACCTGGTTTAACAGCTGATCGCTTTGCGCCGTAAAAATGTTGGCCGCTTCTTCGACTGCCAGCAGGCTGTTCCCGCCGACGCCGTCATATTGGTAGTTGTAGTCCCAGCTGTCTGCCGTTTCCGCCTGAAATTGCGAAAAATCCTGCAAAGAGGGATCATAATAAGACAGCCAGAAATAGCCCTGGTCAAACATCCCTTCACCCCAGCTGTTTTTAATAAGCCAAGCGCCATTGCCGGGCGGTATACAATTGGGGTCAAAATTTTCTTTTGAAAAATCGTCGTCCCATCCTACAATGGCCACCGAATGATTTATGTCGCTTCTTTCATCCTGATAATAGGCTGTCTGCGTTTCTGCTTCGCCTGTCACATAATAAAGCGACGGGTCGGAATAATACGACACGTTTACCGCACCGTCTTCATAAACCCAGCTTTTTACAATGTTGCGCTCCTCCTCGGAAACACGATTGAGCAGATTAAACGCATCCAGATGATAATAAGAAACATCCCGTTCTGCCTCTGAAAAACCGTATTTCCAGTTTTCATAAGGCGCATTGGCTTCAAGCTGCAGCCCACTTCCGCCCGCTATGGCCGAGGCAAACCAATAAGAAAAACCTCCGCCGGAGCCTTTTTGAGGGTCATAAATATAATCTCCATAGGTACCGCTTTGCTCGTCTGCCGGCGATGTAAATGCAAACCAAGACGTATGCGCGGGTGCAAAGGTCAACGCATTTTCCCCTATAACATCTGTTAAATCCACTTGCAGTTCACTGTTTGAAAGAATATTCGATTCTAACGCCGCGTCGCATGCAAAAGCCCAGCATTGGCCTTCCGTGCCCTGGTCGCGTACCGCGCTCACCCTGTTTTGTTCGCGCAGGTCAAACTGTGCCGGCAGCGTTTGTGTGCTGCTTGGCTCTGCCGGCGCGTCCTTTGCAGGATCCAGCGCCTGCCCGTATTTGTTTTCAAAGCCGGCGCGCAAAAGCCCGCTTTCAGAAGCGGTGTCCTCTACCACCAGCGTATATGCGCTGTCCAGCACTTCGTCCGCTACAGAAAGCCCAGGGGCACCCTCCTCCTGTGCATCGGCCGTAAAGCCTGTCGAAAAACCGATGCCGGCCAGCATAATAAGCGCCAGGCAAAAACTAACCCATTTTTTCGTACACTGCATATTTTTTCTCCTTTTGTGGGGCCACCCCCCATTGTCTTTGTGTTTGCCAAATTTTCGTTTGTGTAAAATTTGTATAATTTCCTGCAATAGAATTATAACGTAAAATACCCGCATCTGCCAATAGATTTATCAAAACTTTTTGCACTTTTTGTTTGCACCACGCTTACAATAGAATAAAATTATAAAAAATGAAAAAAATGTTGACAATCTGTTTTTTGAGATGTATACTATGAGCAATTTCATAAAATAAAACCGTTGAGCAAGAGTAGTAAAAAAGACCCACACGCTTACAGAGAGCCGTCGGATGGTGCGAGTACGGCAGCGCAGTTTTTTTGAATGGACTTGTGAGGGCAGCCCGAAACGGATTTTCCGCAGTAGGCGCTGACGGGCAGAATCCTTTGCCGTTATCAGTAAGGAGCGTATGTTCGTACGTAAAGGTGGGCGATTTATCGTCAATTTGGGTGGTACCGCAGAAGTATAAGCTTTTGTCCCTGTTTTGGGACAAAAGCTTTTTTTATTTTTCCGATTACCACCCTTACCATAAAAACAAACAGAAAGGGTGAAAAACATGGTCACGCCAAGCTTTGAGGAAGTCAAAAAATATGCAAAGGACTACAGCGTAATTCCCATATGCAAGGAAATTTACGCAGACCTTGCCACACCTATCACGCTTTTAAGAAGAATTGTACGTTATAAAAAAGACGCTTTTCTTCTGGAAAGCATAGAGGGAGGCGAAAAATGGGCGCGTTACTCTTTTTTGGGCTTTGACCCCAAAGCGCGCATCTATTGCAAGGATTCGGTCGTGACCATTGAAGGCGAGGGCGCGGCTGTCATAAAAACGCCCCGTCCTCTGGAGGTTTTGCGCAAGTATATGCAGCGCTATCAAGCACCGAAGTTTGAACATATACCGCCTTTTACCGGCGGACTGGTAGGCTATTATGGCTATCACATGATCGCCTACAGCGAGCCTGCTTTAAAACTGCAAAACGGCGATTGCAATGATTTTGACCTGTTGCTGGCCGATAAGGTGATTGCCTATGACCATTTAAAGCAGAAGATTACCGTCATCGTTAATATGAAAACAGACAATTTGACTGCTCAGTATGAAAAGGCGCTTGATGACATACAGCGTATGATCGATTTGATTACGGAATCTTCTCCCTTTCCCATATTGCATACGCCAAAAGACGTGCAGTTTACCTGCGGTATATCTTTTGAACAATACCGTGCCATGATTGAAAAAACCAAAAAGCATATATATAACGGCGACATTTTCCAGGCGGTAATTTCCCGCCGTTTTGAAGCCCCCTACGAGGGCAGCCTTTTAAACGCCTACCGGGTTCTGCGCACGACAAACCCTTCCCCCTATATGGTTTACCTTTCCATTAACGGCTGCGAAATCATAAGCACCTCTCCTGAAACGCTTGTCCGGTTAAAAAACGGAAGGCTTTCCACCTTTCCCATCGCCGGCTCCAGACCCAGAGGCGTTACCGAGGAAGAAGACCATGCCTTGGAAGCAGCGCTTTTACAGGATGAAAAGGAGCTTGCAGAACACAATATGCTTGTAGATCTGGGAAGAAACGATATTGGGAAAATTGCAAAAACAGGCTCTGTTAAGGTTACAGAGTATATGCAAATCCACAGGTATTCTAAAATTATGCATATATGCTCAGAAGTACAGGGTGACCTTTGCAGCCGTTTTGACGCATTTGACGCCATAGAAGCGCTGTTGCCGGCCGGCACACTGTCCGGCGCGCCGAAAATCCGCGCATGTGAAATGATAAACGCGTTGGAACCACACGCAAGAGGCGTTTACGGCGGCGCGATTGGGTATGTGGACTTTGGAGGAAATATGGATACCTGCATTGCCATTCGCATGGCGGTCAGGGATAAAGGCCGGGTATATGTACAGGCCGGCGCAGGCATCGTTGCCGACAGCATTCCGGAAAATGAATATGCGGAAAGCTTTCACAAGGCAAAAGCGGTTATGGATGCGGTGCGTTGCGCTGCAGACGTAGACAGATATTGAAGGAGGAAAAGATATGATTGTACTGATCGACAATTACGACAGCTTTTCCTACAACCTGGTACAGCTGGCCCAACAGATAAGGCCCGGGGTGCGCGTTATACGCAACGACGCTGTTACCGTAAAAGAGCTGGAAGAAATGCACCCATCCCATATCATTCTTTCCCCAGGCCCCGGCCGCCCGGAACAGGCAGGTATCTGTATGCAGACAATTTTAACCTTTACAGGCCGCACACCCATTTTGGGGGTTTGCCTGGGGCATCAGGCAATTTGCCAAGCCTTTGAGGGCAGGATCGTCCATGCCGACGTGCTTATGCACGGCAAGCAGAGCGCTGTCAAGCTTGACCCCGCCTGTAGGATTTTTGGAGGCTTGCCGGCAAAGATTAAGGTTGCACGCTACCATTCTCTGGCTGTTCAAGCGGAAAGTCTGCACTCGCCGCTTATGGCTACGGCTTTCGATGCAGACGGCACCATTATGGCCGTCCAGCACAAAGAGCACCCCACATACGGCCTGCAATTCCACCCTGAATCCATCTTAACGCCCTGTGGCGAGCAGATTATGCAAAACTTTCTCTCTTTATAAAACGAAAAAACGCTACCCCCATACGAACATTTTGGAAAGGATATGAGAAAAATGATTCAACAAGCCATACAGACTGCCATACAAAAACAAAATTTGAGCTTTACCATGACCAAGGAGGTCATGGATGAAATTATGAGCGGCAAGGCGACAAACGCGCAAATTGCCTCTTTTCTGACAGCGCTGCGCATGAAGGGAGAAACACCGGAAGAAATTACCGCCTGCGCCATGGCCATGCGTGAAAAGGGCGCCCGGCTCCGGCACGACTTCCCGGTAGCGGAAATTGTCGGTACAGGCGGCGACGAGGCCTACACCTTTAATATTTCCACCGTATCCTGCTTTGTAATTGCCGCCTGCGGCGTGCCGGTTGCAAAGCATGGCAACCGCAGTGTTTCTAGCAAATGCGGTGCAGCCGACCTTTTAGAGGCGCTGGGTGCACAGCTCATGCTTTCTCCTTTGGAAAACGAAGCCGTTTTAAAGGAAAGCGGCCTATGTTTTATGTTTGCACAGGTTTACCATTCTTCTATGAAATATGCTGCACCTGTCCGCAAGGAGCTTGGAACGCGCACCATTTTCAATGTGCTCGGCCCGCTTGCTAACCCGGCGGCTGCGGATATTAATTTGATCGGCGTATATGACAAAAGCCTTGTAAGACCGATTGCGCAGGTGCTTTCCAACCTTGGCGTGCGGCGCGGCATGGTCGTACACGGGCTCGATGGCCTGGACGAAATTTCAATGTCGGACAAAACGGCTGTTTGTGAAATAAACGGCAGTTCGCTTAAAAGCTACACGCTCGACCCGCGTACGTTTGGTTTTTCCCTTTGTTCGCGTACACAGCTGACAGGCGGAGGCGCCGCAGAAAACGCAGAAATTGCAAAGCGCGTGCTCAGCGGCGAAAAGGGACCGAAAAGCGATATTGTCGCGCTAAACGCCGCGGTGGTGCTGTATCTGGCAGACAAATGCAAAAGCATTGCGGATGGAATAGCGCTCGCAAAAACGGCACTTGCAGACGGCAGCGCTTATAAGAAAATGCAGGATTTTATCCGGGCCACAAACCGTGTCCACAGTTTAAAAGATGAGGAGAAGCTATGATACTTGACACAATTGCACGCGCTGCAAAAACGCGTATAGAAAAAGAAAAAAAGCACGTCTCCCCGGAAAAAATGGAGGAAAACGCAAGAGCTCTTCCCTGCAACACCGGTTTTCCATTTGAAAAAGCCCTGCAAAAGCAGGGGATCACGTATATTTGCGAAGTAAAAAAGGCGTCCCCCTCCAAGGGGCTGATTGTAAAGGATTTTCCTTATCTTTCTATTGCAAAAGAATATGCGCATGCTGGTGCGGGCGCAATTTCTGTTTTAACCGAACCGCAGTTTTTTCTGGGCAGCGACCTGTACCTGCAGGAAATCCGCAAGGCTGTTTCCATCCCTGTTTTACGAAAGGACTTTGTTTTAGACCCTTACCAGATCTTCCAGGCAAAGGTATTGGGAGCAGATGCAGTGCTGCTTATATGCGCGTTGCTGGACTATGACGCGCTGAAAACAGGTATACACCTTTGCTCGGAGCTTGGCCTTTCCGCGCTGGTGGAAGCACATACGCTGCCGCAGGTAGAAACCGCCCTAAAGGCCGGCGCTCGTATCATCGGTATTAACAACCGCGACCTGCAAACCTTTAAGGTCGACCTGCAAACCTGCCTGACACTGCGCAGCCTTGTCCCAAAAGAAGTACTGTTTGTTGCAGAAAGCGGCATTCAAACACCGGAGGATATAAACGCCCTGCGTAAGGTAGATGCCCACGGCGTTTTAATTGGTGAAACACTTATGCGCAGCGAAAACAAAAAAGCGGCCCTTGCCGCACTAAACGGAGGGCCGTTATGAGCAAAATTAAAATTTGCGGCCTGCGCAGCCTGGAAGATATTACGGCGGCCAACCTGTATCAGCCAGATTTTGTTGGCTTTGTATTTTCGCAAAGCAAAAGGCAGGTGCAAAAAGAACAGGCGGCTTTGCTCAAGGCAAACCTTTCCAAAAACATTTTAGCCGTTGGCGTTTTTGTAAACGAGCCTGCCGATACGGTCTGCTCTTTGGCAAAAGCCGGCGTGATGGATTGGATACAATTGCATGGGGATGAAGACGCCTCCTACATTGCACAGATCAAAAAAAGGACGGGGTGTTCTGTGATCAAGGCGATCCGCGTACGGTGTCAGGCTGATATTCTGCAGGCGCAGGCGCTGCCATGCGATTTTTTACTTTTTGATACCTACCGTGTAAAAAGCTATGGAGGTACCGGTACGCGTTTTGACTGGAAGCTGATCCCACCGCACTGCACAAAGCCGTTTTTTCTGGCAGGCGGTCTGAACAGCTCCTGCATTGTACAGGCTGTGCAGACGGTTTCCCCCTACTGTGTGGACGTCAGCAGCGGCGTGGAAACAAATGGACAAAAGGATCCTACAAAAATGGAGGAAATTATTCGTTTGGTAAGGAGTGCAGAATATGAACAACGGTAAATTTGGTATACACGGCGGACAGTTTATTCCAGAAACATTGATGGCCGCCGTGCACGAGCTGGAAACAGCTTATGCCTGCTATAGCAAAGACCCTGTGTTTATTGCACAGCTTGATTCCCTGTTGAAAAATTATGCGGGCAGGCCTTCGCTTTTATATTATGCAGAAAAAATGACCAAAGACCTGGGCGGCGCAAAAATTTACTTAAAGCGCGAAGACCTCAACCATACCGGCTCGCATAAAATCAACAATGTTTTAGGGCAGGTATTGCTGGCTAAGAAAATGGGAAAAACAAGGGTTATTGCAGAAACCGGCGCCGGACAGCATGGCGTTGCCACGGCGACTGTGGCTGCGCTTATGGGTATGGAATGTGAAATATATATGGGACTGGAAGACACAAAGCGGCAGGCGCTCAACGTATACCGCATGCGTTTGCTTGGCGCAAAGGTCCACCCCGTGACAAGCGGTACGCAAACTTTGAAAGATGCAGTCAACGAAACCCTTCGCGAATGGACCCTTCGGGTACACGACACGCATTATGTGCTGGGGTCTGTCATGGGCCCGCATCCATTTCCCACCATTGTGCGTGATTTTCAAAGCATAATTGGAAAAGAAATCAAAGCGCAGCTGCAGCAGCTGGAAGGACGGCTGCCGAACATGGTCATTGCCTGCGTAGGCGGCGGCAGCAACGCCATGGGTGCGTTTTATGAATTTATAGACGATAAAGACGTTGCACTGGTCGGCTGTGAGGCGGCCGGTCTAGGTGTAGAAACGCCCAAAAACGCCGCCACCATTGCAAACGGCTCTGTTGGCATTTTTCACGGCATGAAATCCTATTTCTGCCAGGACACAGACGGCCAGATCGCGCCGGTGTATTCTATATCTGCGGGACTTGACTACCCCGGCATTGGGCCAGAGCACGCCTTTCTGCACGACACACAGCGCGCCCAATACGTTCCGATTACAGACGAAGAGGCCGTCAATGCATTTGAATATCTTTCTAAAACAGAAGGTATTATCCCCGCTATTGAAAGTGCGCATGCCATCGCGTATGCGCAAAAGATTGCGCCTACAATGGGGCGCGACCAAATTATCGTCGTCAATCTTTCGGGCAGGGGCGACAAGGATGTGGCCGCTATCGCCCGCTACAGAGGGGAGGATCTTTATGAGTAAAACACAAGCAGCGTTTCAAAATAGAAAAGCGTTTATTCCGTTTATTACCGCCGGGGATCCGGATCTTGAAACAACCCTGCAGCTGATCCCCGCCATGGCGCGCGCGGGCGCAGACCTGATAGAAATTGGTATTCCTTTTTCAGACCCGGTTGCAGAGGGGGAAGTCATCCAAAGGGCCGACATACGCGCTTTACAAGGTGGTGTTACAATTGACCACATTTTCAGTATGGTCAAACAGCTGCGAAAAATATGCGATATCCCCCTGGCCTTTATGACCTATATCAATCCGGTCTATGTATACGGAGCAGAAAAATTTCTAAACGAGTGCGCGCTTTGCAAAATAGACGCTTTGATCGTGCCGGATATGCCCTTTGAGGAAAAAGAGGAATTAAACCCCTTGTGTAAGAAATACGGCGTTGATCTGATTTCTTTGATTGCGCCTACCTCTGAAAAGCGAATCCTGAAAATCGCAAAAGAGGCGCAAGGCTTTTTATATTGCGTTTCTTCAATGGGCGTTACAGGCGTGCGCAGTAAAATAAGCACAGACATAAGCAAAATGACGGCGCTTGCAAAATCGGTCTCTTCCATACCGGTGGCCGTGGGCTTTGGTATTTCCACCCCGCAGCAGGCACGGCAAATGGCGCAGCATGCCGACGGCGTGATCGTGGGCAGCGCAATTGTCCGCCTGTGTGAGCAATACGGAAAAGACTGTATAGCCCCCATATGCCGCTATATTGAAGAAATGAAGGCCGCTTTATCCTGCTCCTCTGATACTGTCTAGGTCTTTTAATCCAAAGTTTTTGTATAATTTTTTACACTAAAAACGTCCCCTTAAAAGGGGACGTTTTTAGTGTAAGCTTCTATTTTTCGCTATGATTCTTAATAATGCCCGCAATTGTACTGTATAAATAAGGTTTCATAGTTTCAATATCCACTGGGTTTTTATAAAGAATGGTATTATAGCAAACCGCGTTGACCAGTTCTACGATCAGGTACAGCATGATATCCGGCCGTTCAAAGCGCAGCTTTGCCCGCCCGATCATATCCAGGTACATCTGTCGGAAATCCACGCCGCCTTCAAGCGTTTCTGTAAGCAGGGCGTTTTTTAAAATTTCCCAACTGAGGTTTTTGGATATAAACTCCAGTAAAGAAAGATCCGCCTGGAATTGCCGTATGATATGATCCACAAGAAAAAGGATTTCCTGCGTAAAATCTGTAAACTCCTTTTTCTGCATGGCCTGCGTTGCCCTGCTGATGATTACGCCCGATTTATACGCGATCAGCTTATTTCGCAGATCATATTTGTCTTTAAAATACAGATAAAACGTACCTTTTGCAACGCCCGCGTTTTCCACAATTTCTGAAATAGCCGTCCGGTTTGTGCCTTTTTCTGTAAAGAGCGCAAACGCAGAAGACAAAAGCGCCTGGCGTTTGGCTTTTTTCTTTTCCTCTATTTTCCCCATGGCCGCTGTCCTTTATTTTGCAAAATTTGTAGTTTTCCAAAGGCATTATATACCTTCTGTGACCTACAGTCAATATTTTATATTATAAAGAACGCAGCGCATTTTTACAGACATTTGCACCCCAAAAAGTATAACACGCCGAACTTTGAAAGCAAATTTGTGTGCCAATGGGAATGTTGCATTTCACCTTGGATATTCCATCAATCAAAAGTGCTTTTTCTCCGAAAAACGCTCCATCTAGAAGAAGATAATAGACTACATCTGCAAACTATTTGAACTTCTTTAATTATAATTTTCTCAATTTGTGGAAAAATTTATGCTATCAACCGTTTTTTCATCTTCAGCATGGAATGAAAGACTTGCACCATCAGCCATAACAAATCGTTTATAATAAGGTAAATCATCCGCAATATAATCACAAAATTCATATGCAAGGTTTGTAGCATCTTCAAAAGACATTCCATATTCAATACCTCGTATTGAATAATTGCAATCCCCATTTATTGAAACAAAAATTATACTATTAGAACCATATCCAGCGGAAACAGTTATATTACCATTGCTATATTCTGTACTTCCATCCGTAGCACCAACATCATACATATCATCAACTGTTTTAACGAAGTCTAAAATATCAGAACCTATATAATTGCTCAAATCTGTTTTGGTACTTTTCACTGTAGGTGATAACGATGTTGATTCGACGTTTTTGATTTGTGAATCCAATAGCACAATATCCCTGCGATGATGTCCTGTGTGTGCAAGTGTAACCGTGCCTGTTACTGTAATATTTTTTCCATAATAATTTTGTGCATTAGATAGAGAAACTTGAATAGAATCGATATTAAATTCAGTTTTTCCATTATAATTATTCCAGCCGTTATTACTCATCCATTCATCATATAAATAACATTTAAATGGAATATCAAGTTCAAGTATAGCAACCGTTCCTTTATTATTACTATTTATTTCATAATTTTCTGACTTTAATATCCCGGTAAAATTTGCTGTGTCATTAGAATTAATAGTGATAATTTTCTCATTTTCATCCGACAACTTTTCCATTTCAATTAAACCAAGCACAGTATTTAAATCATCATTATCAAATTCATTCAAATATTTTTTATTATCTGAAGGTAAGAATCCATATACATTTCCTTCATTGGTTTTGTTTGCTGCTTTAAGCATCACCATTGCTTGTGCTATATCACTATTAATGCCATTCTGATAATCGATCAGCGGCTGAATCTGTTCTTTTACTGTATCGCTTTTACCAGCCAAGGAAGCAATCGCTGCGTTACGCGTTGTATAACATGTCTTTAAATAAATATAGCAGTATTGAGCAACATTATATAATTTTTCCGGGTCAAGATTATCAATATCATTAAATACCGAATTACAAAGACCTTGATAATTTAAAAAAGTATCTGCTTGAAAAACTTGTGAATACAGCGCCAGCTCAAATTTATCTGCGGCATCAAGACCATCGGATATAAACGGAATCGTATTAGATGCTATATTCCATGTAAATAATGCAACATTTGCTTGCGTCCCTAATGCTTTATTTAACGACAGACCTTCTGTAATCCATTCACCTACATTTTCATCAAAAAATCTTCGGGCAGAATATTCTGCCAAATTACTAGATAGCATATCGGAATAATTTTGTATTGACTGTTTCATTGCCTCTGGTAATGCAGTAGAAGTTGACGAAGTATTCAAATAGTTATCCAATGCAGCCAGCGAAAATTCGTCTTGATTTGCAAATTCATTTCCATAACTCACAACTTCTGCAATCTTCAATCCAATATTAAGAATAGAGGTGACATCTGAAAGCCTCTTTTGTACTTGAATAATATTGCCGCCCATTTCTGAAAACCAAGTCTGTTTATCAAAAGCATTTTCTAATGCCTGATATGACTTATTATAGGTCACTGCAGAAGAATTACCAGCTTTAACTTCTTCCAGTATTTTTTCACATTCCGCATATAATTCTCCTACTTCTAAATCCAGCTCTTTAGAATAAGCCTTAAGGATATTTTCACCCAGTTGCCCTTTTTCCGAAAAAATATCCTGATACATCTCTATTTTTTTATAGAAGCTTTTAATTCTTCGTCAGATTCAGTGCATAAAAGCAATGCTAAATTTTCTCCATATTTTTTATCATATGCCGAAGAGTCCATAATGAAAGCTTGGAACATAGCCGCCCATGAATCACCATCAAAATCTAAAATACCATTAAACATATTTATAATATGGCTGCTAGCGCCAATGATTTTCCAATCTGTTTCGGTATAGCCGAAATCTTTATTCCAGTCAAAGCGATAGATATTTCCGTTCTTTTGAATATCAAAATAGTAGTCGATAATATCTTTTTGGGGCATGTCGATAGAAAGAGTATTATCCAGAATTAATAGCCCACTATTCAGCATGATAAGAGAATATTCTAATGGAATCCAATATCCTTTTTCGTTTTGTAGACTTGGAAATGGAGCTTCATATGTATCAACCATTTGGAAATAGATCATATGGCTCACTTTTGTGCTGTCTAAAAAGAACTGTGTAAATCCAAAAGGAAGATCATCATTTTTTGTATTATATATCGTTATGCACTCTTCGTTATTTCCAAACTGGTATCCCAAACGGTTAGTAAGCATTTCTGCATTTACGTATACATTATTATCTTTTACCATTACCTCTAATTGTTCCGGACTGCCGATATGATCCGAGTATTCAACAGGAACTGTTATATATTTTTCCGATTCTTCCGCAAATGCAACAACCGAAGACAAACATATCAATATTACAGACAATATTAAACAAAGTATACGCTTCATTTTAATTCACTCCTTCCTGATATGGATTTAAAGCATCTGCATAAAGTTGTTTATATGCGTCAACCAGTCCCCCGGTAATTGCATTAATAAAAGATTCATCACGGTAATCAATAACAACAGTTTCATTTTCCACAGTATAAGGAACTGCAACAGTAAAGCTTTTTGTTTCTGCATTATTTGCGTATTCTTCAATATATTCTACTAAATCCATTTCTGTAAATTCCGAACCAAGGTCAGGTAAATTCTTAAATACATTCTCCATGTTAGGCGAAATAATTTCAAACTCAATTGTGCTTTCGTCTACTTTTTTTACTGACACCGCACTATGTGAGAAGATACTGTTTAATATTCCTTCTTGCGCATCATTTTCGTCTTCGTTGCCGAAAAATTCTGCAATTTCTGTATCTGTTGCTAATTCTTGTGTATCAAAAATAAGTCGATTAATTTCTTCCATATTTCCACTTGAAAATACTGCTGCCGCTTCGTTTGCGGCATTCTCAACATCCTTGTTGCCGCATCCTGATAAGGTAAAAACAAGGATCATTACTAACCATAATAAAAATGACTTTCTCATTTTCTAACCTCCACTCTCTGGAAACTTCTTCGTTAATCGCGCCACTCGGTTACTTCCTCCAAAGTCCTTCTTGGTCTGGCCGCAGGCTCTTCATCCGCATACCCAACGGCCAGCGCTGCAAACAGCTCGCCTTTGCTTCCAAGCCATTCTTTCAGTTCCGGATATGCAAAATAGGTGTCGCAAATCCACAGGCTGCCAAGTCCGAGTACGGTTGCTGCAAGCGCCATGTTTTCGATTGCAGCTCCAATCGACTGGGCATTGCAGATTTCATAAATCCGTTCTTCGGGCGTAAGCGGTTTTTGCAGATCCACGCCCAGTGGATTGACCACAAAGATCGTAACCGGCGCCTGCTGCATAATGTTGACCGTATATTCTGCTCCGCTGGTATATTTTGCGCTGTCTGGGAGTAACGGGGCTTGTTTTTCCCGTTCTATTCCACGGCGCATTACAGAAACCATATCTGCTTTCGATGCACCTGTCACCACAATAAAGCGCCAGGGCTGTCTGTTTTTTGAAGATGGGGCCAATCTACCAGCTTCAATAATTTTTTCAATTATTTCCTTCGGAACATCCTGCTTTTTATATTTTCGGATGCTTCTTCTGTTCTCAATAGGGAAATTTATGCGATCACCATCTTTCATCCGTTTTTTCAATAAAAGGATGTATTGCGTGCCATCAATACTACCGTCTCCACATGGCACGATAGAATAAAATAAATGTTACGGCGTATTTTAGTTGCCTGTTCATTCAAGGGAACATATCCTCTACTAAACCAAATTACTGTCAATAAAATCAATCAATGGTTTTTTGTTGACCTGATTTTGATTATTAATATACCATTCAAAAGCCTCGTTTAATCCATCATACAACGGTTTTACTTTTGGCATTTGTTCATATTGCCTGGAAACATCAAGATAATACTCATAATTATAAAAACTAAAATAATGTCTTTGTTCTATGTCTTTGTCGACATTCACAAAATCAACTTGTTTGCCTACTATATGATAGCAAATCTCTACCCATTCACGAATAGATACTGCTTCCTCATTTCCTACATTAAAAATATGCTCTGACGGTTTTCTTTTTAAAATAACATCAATAAATCTGCACAAATCATCAATATGGAAAAATTGCAGTTTCATTTCTCCATTTTGTGGAATATAAAACTTTCTGTCTGCTAATGCACAATCGAACACAAAGGCTTCTCTATACACGTTATTCATTTGCCCATATAAGTATGGCGGTCTGAGAATATAGGCATTGGGGTTTCGCTTCAACAGAGCCTGTTCTGCTTCTATTTTATTGCTTCCGTATTTTCCCCAGATCTTGTTTTCTCCCAATTTTATGTTTTCCTGAAATGGCTGCTTAGCATATTCCGGGTATACTGCACTTGAGCTGATAAAAACATATTCTCCATACACGTTCATTGCGTCTAACAATGCGTTCACATCATCTGCTGTATACCCAGTATCAATAACTGCATCAAAGGAATGCTTTTTCAGACAATCTCCCAAATCATGCCTGTCTGCTTCAATCAACTTAACACCCTTTGACTGCTGACGAGTGTTTCTGTTAAGCACATAAACATCACCACCCTTTGCTACAAAATACTCAGCAATATATCTGCTTACAAATACCGTTCCGCCAGTTATTAATACTTTTTTCACACTATATCAACTCCTGTTTTAATTTATCTATGCCGAACCTTTGACATCAACACCACGCACTCCACATGTGATACTTAGGCTTTTTAAAAAACTTATCTATATATGCTAAGAAGCTATATTTCGTAGGGTTTTGACAAACATATTGTCTTATCGACATTATGTTTGTGATTAGGCTATTACAATCACTCTCTCTATGTTAAAGCTAATCACCCTACAGTTCCTTGGTAATAGTCTTTTCTTTAATATGATACTGGATCCCATTTTCTTCACAGAACTTCATCACCAAATTAGCTTGTTCATTGTAAAAGTGTTTATGTTCCTTATAGGCATTCACTTCTTTGCTATAGTTTGTCCGGCCGAAAATTATCCGATCAGTAAAGCTCACTGCAGTAAGGATCTTATTCAAATCTTGTTCTATCAAATTCGGTGTTGGATAAGGCTCAATACTTACCCACGTTTTACAGCCAGCATTATATAATACTCTTAACGCAGCCAACCTTTCTTCATATTTCGCCGCACCTGGCTCCATTTTTTTACGATAATTTTCATCGAGTGATATTAAAGTAATTCCATACTCATTTTCTTCGTACAGTTCTGCTAGCTCAATAGGCAGAAGTCCTTTCGTAAGAACACAACATTTAATGTTATCAGCGTTCAATCGCTGAATAGCTCTCATACTCATATCGGCTATTTCTTTATAGTCATACATAAATGGATCTGTTGTAAAACATAATTGCACAGATTCAATTTTTTCCTTCAAACGCGGAATCTCTTCTTCGAGAAGTTCCATCGTATTAGAGACCAAATATGGTTTACACCAATCCTCATATGTTTCTATTTGTCCAAATCTCTTCTTCTGAAGGAAGGCATAACAAGGGTATTTACACCCATGTGCACAGCCAAACACATGATTCATGGTGTAATCGCCATATTCGACCCCCGTCCGATAGAGCATAGACTTTCGTTCTATGTACCCAGCCACTTTCATTGTTTCACCCACTTTACAGATACTGTTTTCCCTTTGCCTTCCTGCATAAAAGCAGTCGGTCTACCGGTCTTTGTAGTATGCGGATTTCGCATTATATCGATGCATCCGACTTTTTCAAATTTCTTCAATACTTTGGTAACATCTCCAGTGCTACAGATCACACCGTACTTCACAAAGAACACTGCAAGTGCAACACTCAATGATGTCCAGTTATCACATTGTGAGAAATGATCTACAATTTTGTTCTCTATCTCCATCTCATCTACTGGCTGATTGTTTATATCTTCAGCCCAAAGCGACAACTGTCCGCCTGTCTGCAACTGCTGCAAAAGCTGCCAACGATTACAAATATTATCTACCATAAGAAGGCAACCATCTGGATGGTTCGTTGCATGAATCATTCGATATTTTGAATGCTGTCCTTTCTGTATTCTAATCGGCATATTGAGAACATATGTATAGCCTTGGCTCAATCGCTGACAGTACTGCTCAGCAAAATATTCCTCTGCCTCGTAACCGCTGATTTCTTTCTTCTTATATTGTTCTACAATTGCTATCCAGTAATCTCCTCCAGCAATATTATTCAAAGCTTGCATGGAATCCTGAATTGAACTTTCAGACGTATCAAGTACTGTCGGCTCATATTCCACAAGATCATCAAAGAGATCTGCATCATCTGGTTTAAACTGTGTTCCAAGAACGCGGCATCCTTCTCTAATGAAACCGAAGGAATTCATATTTATCAGTAGTTCTACAGAATTAAAGTGACCTGTTGCAAACTCATCAAATTTAGAACAATTCAGTGCCTTAATTCCATATGGATCAATATACAGAAAAACATTACACCCCTCTTTCCCTTTAAGAAGACTGTCAATCTGTTCTTCATACTTACCCGACACAATTTTAACGCCTGGATAATCTTTAAGATTCACCTCTAGATCACTGGCGTAGTTCAAATCAATAAACGCTGCACCTATTTGGGGTTGTCCATCCATAGTTGTTGAAGCGATACACTGGTTCATGATATCCAATGCAATTAAGGGTGAACCAGGATTTCCATCATCAAATTTACCTTTGCCAGCAAAACAATCAATATATATTAAAGGTTTATAAGTATATAAAATTTTCTGAACATATGGTTTAAAGTAACATCCCAAAAGCTCATCCTTAACTTTTGACCACGGTTTCTTTTCCAGAAAAAAATCATCGTTTTTCTTTGACATCTATTTCTCACCTCAACATTATCATATTTTTATATTATTTAATAATAGCAATCTGCTTTTTACTAATAACTTCTGCAACAAAACTATTATAAACTCCTGATGCTTCCCACTTACCCGCAACAATAATAATCTTATCACGATTATTATATATCTCATCACGAATAGTTCGATATAAAATTTCATCTGCAAATTGCAGAATAAATAAATATTTGGCACTATTGATAGGCGATGACAGATACACTTGTTTTTTGGTATTATCATATAGCTTTTTTTTGGAAAAGATTCAATAATCCTATTTCCAAAACATCCTTTGGGATATCTATATTCGCTCCTATCATCTAAAATCATTGATCCAATTTCTTTGTTCCCATATGTTTCAGTTACAGGTTTGCTTTTACACATCAAATATATTTGTCTTAACGTCCGTGGCGGATGTTTCTTAACTGTGCCTTGGTTATGATTTCCAGGCGTTTTCTGAGCTTTCTGTGCAGCAGTTACAATACATAAGTTATCCATAGCATTGTCAAATACAAATGTTGTTTCATCAAATTGATCTGCTTGGAATTCATCCGTGCTTGAACCGAATGGGCACATTGGTACATGTGGAAATTCTTTTTTTGTCGCCCTAAAATATGCTTTTTTACTCCCATCAACCGCACATATATATAAATGTGCTGTACAATTAGGATTGGGACAGTAAAACTTTTTATTTCGATCTTCTTTTACTGCGCTTGCAGCATAGATTATATCTTTTCTCATATCATCTTTATATGCGTATGTAGCCATATTTTTTCACCTTCTAGATTACTGAATTGACCTCTATCACACTCGTTCCGTTTATTTCCTCTTAGAACTATATTTCTCACTTTTCCTCTTAACCCCATTCTCATCTTTCACCACATTACTTCTCCGCCTTTTCTCAATCTGCACAGCCTCAAAAGTTTCCTTTGAAATTACCGCTGGGTTATTATCCGTTGCTAAATAATGTACTTCTGTTTTACCCGTTTTCAATAGTCGGACATCTCCAGTATACTTCTCATTACTAAGCATTACATCAATTGTTCTTTTACACCACTTTTCTTTCCCGGTAGGCGAAAGAATCCTCCGTTTTTCCAGCTCTTTGATAATTCCTATAACACTTTGACCGCTAAGATACAAATCAAATATCAGTTTAACATTTTCAGCTTTTTGTTCATCAATGATCAACTTGCCATCCTTATCATGTTTATAACCATAGCACTTCCTGTCATACAGTTTTGAAGTTCCTAATGCTGCTCGGTGCTTAATACCCCATTTTATATTTTCACTTCTTGATTCATTTTCCGCCTGCGCAAGAGATTCAATAATCGAAATCATTAAGTCACTATCCGTATTTGCAGTATCTAGTTCTTCTTGCTCAAATATCACTCTTATACCGAGTTGCTTTAATTGATGTAGCGCATCTAAAATTTCAACAGTATCTCTGCCAAATCTACTAATGCTTTTAGTAAGAACTATTTCCAGTTTATTTGATCAACAGTCATCTAACATTCAATTAAACTCTTTGCGTGATGACCCCATTTTACTTGTCGCAACATCCATATAAACATCTGACAGCATCCATTGTGGCATAGCTGCGTAAGCCTTGTTAAATGAGATACTTAAGCAATCAAACTTTGCAACTGCTCCATGCTATTTGTGATGACACGGCAATAAATACCGGCACGTTTTTCTCGTTTCGGTACCGGAGGTATGAAATGTATTTTTAAATTTTCCTGCATATCTTATCTCCTTCCCATTTCTCGCCTAAGCAACATAAACCAACATCTTCCGCATAGTAATTAGCAAATTAAACAATCCTGTCAACTCAACCTATGAAATATTCATCCTGTCTACACAACATACCCAATATCTATTCCATCAACTCAACTCTTCGGATGGATATGTTCTCACGCATTGATTTTACAAGGATTTTCGCCGACTTGATGCAACCAAAAATTACACCTCATTTTTGAAAATCCCTTGATTCCAAGCCTTCCCGTACTCTTACTTCTCAATCCTTGACATCAACACCACGCACTCCACGTGGCACGAGAGGACAGAAAGTACGTCATTTACCGGGCGGTTTGTCCGACTTGATCCACCGCTGTTTTTGCCCTCTTGATCGTAGGTGGGAACATATCTAAATACAATTCTCCTACCTACTTTATCGTTTGACCTGAGTTCGTGTACGAACCCTATGCCGATCTTTAATCCGTACATTTTGTCTCAATTTATTATATAATTCTATATCATCTCTACTTCCATATGAAAAAGTGATTGCTAAAGCATAATCTTGTGGTGCTTCTTGTTCTGCATATTTAAATCGCTCTTTCCCTGTAACTAAAATATATATATAGGGTTCATTTTCATCCCATAATAAGTCACTTCCTCCACGAGGACCTTTCCTCCATATACGCTGTTGCAATGTGCTTTTTGATAAATCTCGATACCCAGGTAAAAAAGCTGCTTTATTTTCATCCGGAAGATTTTCTAAATCTTCCTCCGAGTCTTCCCCAGATTCCTTTTTTGCTTTGTATAAAATCAAATCTCTTTCAACTATTTTTCTGAACACTTCAAACCACAAATTATTAGTAAGATAATCTTTTCTACTTAGACGAGTAATTGGATTATAAGCCAAACTGATTGCAATGCTTTTTTCTGCTTTAACTTTCAAAAATTCTTTTGGAACAGGAATTTTGTATAAATGAAAAGATCTCAGCTCCAATGAATCCTCTGCAAACAATGTCACATGGTTATCATCTGAATAAAGAAGACTATCATTTGCTTTTCCAAATCCAATTAATCTTAATCGCCGTTCCTGCTTAGGATTATTTTTACCTTTATGAAATACATCGGTTGATGCCTCAGCCCATGATAACATTTCATCAGTACATCTTGCAGAATTAACAAGGATTGCTCGAATCAAATTGGCAGATGGTTTTTCTTTTATTTGTTCCTGTAGAGCTCTTTCGATTCTAGCAGCAATATGAGTAACATGTGGTGCTGAGAAACTGGTCCCACACCACCCCTTAAATATCTTATCATTACCGTTATGTAATGTAGGTTCTAGCAATTTTTGATCTGTTTTTAACCACCTTGTTTGGCCTCTCATAAATTGAGTAACTGCAAAATTCCCACCATAATCTACCAGTTCGGGTTTTATAGCCTTATTGACACCTTTACCAATTCGAGTAAATACAGACATGTAATCTTTTTTTCCAACAGAAATACGTCCACTTCTATTAGGAATTGCCTCAGGTTCATCAAAACGAGTTATTGCTCCCACTGTAACACTAAGAGCCGATGTTGCCGGATCTATTAAACGATGCTCCGGATAGAATAATTGATCTCTGCACTTTTCTAGCAATTCATCGCGTGAAGAAAATTCCACAATATTGGGATCTGCAACATTTCCTGCACTTACAATTATTACTATATCTAAATCGCGTGATAATTGATCCAACATTTCTGCCCACGCAAATTGTCGGCCGCCACAATATAAATGATCACTATCTCCCGCAGATAGATTAAAAACTCTACACCCATATTCTTTATAAAAATATTCAATAGCCTCCTTAATCGTTTGTTCCGGTCTCTTATCTATCGAAAAGACAGGGTTTCCATTGTCATTATGCATGATTTTCCCATTGCACAAACGTACTAATGGTTTAAATACTTTAGACTTCATTCCTACAGTGAAATCTCCATATGCCACTATCCCTGCAACACCAGTCCCATGTCCATTTAAATCTGCTGTGGTATTTTCAGTATGATCAAAATCCTCTTCAGCTACTACAATATCACTCAGCAAAGGATTTCCCGTAAATATTCCAGAATCTAATATTGTTGCTAAAGGTGCGCTAGAATCCAGCTCATTTTGAATTATTGGTTCATAATCCCATTTATATAGTTCATATGGCTCAGTTACAACGTTACTATATGGTAACTCTACAGATGCAATAATATCTAAGTCTAATAATGCATTTAATGTAAATTCATTAACAGATGCTCTCCCCAGCAGCAAACTGGGAATTTCAAATAAATCCCCCAATAGTTTGCTCCCTTGTGTCCCTAAAGCTTGTCGCAATTGTGCTTCTGTTTCCATAATCGTTGAGCGATCCCCATTGAACCAAACATCAATGTTAACAACAAACAAACCTTCTGGAAACAAAGATGGATTATCCATGTATTTTCTCAAGCGAGTTCCGATACGGTCTTGACGAGAAACGCTTCTAATTGTTTCTATACAATTAAATAAATCTCTCCTTTGTGCATAAGTCAAAGTTGAAGAATTTTCATCATCGTTTTCCCACAATTTTCTTTCGTAATTAAAAGCATTTAATGCATCTTTATTTTCAAACTGAATAACTAGCTTTGTGTTATTAGTATTTATGATATCAATTTCTTCTACTAAGTAAAGATTAAATTTTCGCAACATGTTCTCGAGAATTGTTGGTGACATCGCATCACTAATAACCTCAAGAACCAATAAATTTTCAGATTTAATGCCCGCATTCATGCGGCTTTTCTTAATAGAATTTATTGCTTCGGACAATTCATTTTTCAACTGAACGCCATGAATTTTTCTGTCTCGTGAAGGTGGTTTTGGTGCATTCATATTAGCTGGAAATCTATACTGACGTATGGCATCTTCACGGCTTATTTCAATATGATTTAATTTCGCCATGCCCTTTTCTCCCCCTTATAATTAATACTGTGTCTTTCTCAATGAAACGATTTGCTCTTGTTTTTTTACCGCATATTCAATATCCTTTTTGGTGTATATTTTTCTTCCATCAAGAATACACATTTTCATTATGATTTGACAAACTTTTTCAACATCTGAATGAGAAAAAGCACCCAAATTGTTTACATATTGTTCAAAGACATGTTCTGGTCCTTTAAAACGCTTAAGATTTAAAGAAAACAATTTAATTTTTTCTTCATTTGATGGCATATCAAACTGAATTGTTTCATCAAACCTTCTCCATATCGCATAATCTAATGATTGTTCAAAATTAGTTGCAGCGATAATTAATGAACGACCTTTATAATTATCTATTTGTTGTAAAAAAGCATTAACTACCCGTTTTATTTCGCCATGTTCTGCTGCATCATTACGACTATGACCTATAGCATCAAATTCATCAAAAAAGATAACCCAGCTATCATTTTTGGCGTAATCAAATACTTTTCTAATATTCCCGGCTGTTTCACCAAGATATGAAGAAATAAGCGCATCAAATCTCACATACAGCATAGGGATTCCAATTTCTCCAGCTATAGCATGGGCTGCTAAAGTTTTTCCACATCCTGGAGGACCATAAAAAAGAACTCTTCTTGTTGGAAATACTCCATTACTCATTAGAACATCCCAATTATTAAATTCTTTTATAATTTGATCTAACTGCATTGTTTTTTCATCAGTTATTATCAAATCAGAAAAATACTTTTCCGGATAAATAACTTCAACCAGCGGTATTTCTTTATCATTGTCCTTCGGTGTATTAGATGAAAAAGAAGACATTGAACGCTTAGGTTGATAATTTCCGTTAAGAATCATTCTTAAATCATCAGCTAAGATACCATGATTCTTTTTTCTCTCATCCTCAATAATTTCCGAAGCAACTTTATAAAAAGAGTCTTTATCCTCTTGCTTAAAGCTGCTAAATAATTTCTTTAACAAATCGGCTCTAGCCATGATATTACTCCTTTCAAGTTTGCATTTGTTTTTTATATGATTGCACTACTAGAGCTTCTCTAGTTCAGAAATTAAATTTATATCTACATTTTGGTTTTTGCAGAATTCGAGTAACCTTACCTTTGCTAATTTACTAGGAACTGTATGACCGTTTTCCCACCTATTAATAGTAGAAAAACTTATATCTAATTCACGGGCAAATTGTTCTTGTGTCATTTTTAGCTGACTTCGTATCTTTTTAATTATCATACCAAATCCCATTTCAAGCACACCTCCACGCTTCAGATTATAGCAAATGCTATAGCATGTTTCAATATTTCTCAACACAATCTGAGTTTAAAAGTAAGTAAAGCTGACCTCTCTTTTCACTACCTCCCCACGTCCACCTTCGCCCCGGATTTGAACTCCACCTCAAACTGCCCATCATAAACCGTGACCTTTTCAATCAGCCGCCGCACCAGCAGTTCATCATACTCCGTGACCTCTGTGGACTGCTGTTCCAGAAACTCCCGCATCTCCCTGATCCGCTGTTTCAGTCCCTCCCGCTCGGCGCTCTCCACCAGGGCATTCTGTTTCAATTCCCGCAGCCTGTCTATCTCATCCGCAACACTGTTATAATCCTTTTTCGAATTCGCCAGTTTCAGCAGTTCCTTTTGCAGTTCCAGCAACTTGGTCTCAATCCCTTCCGATGAGGTTTCATCCTCCTGCCGAATCACTGACTCCACGTTCTCTTGGAGAGTGATCATCATGCTTTCTCTGCTACCCAGCGCAAGGTTGATTGCCTGTACCACCACCGCCTGCAGATCTGACTCCTGAATGGTCGGTGCATCACAGGCAGTTGGTCCATGTTCCACACGGGTACAGCAACGCCACACGGTGGAGTGCTTTCCCCGGTTATTCCATGCAATCCGCCGGTAAATTTCGCCGCACTTGGAACAGTAAACAATGCTGGATAAGGCATACTTGCTGCTGTAAACCCTCTTTTTCCGGTTAGCTCCGCTGTGGAGGTTCGCCCGCCGGATCATTTCCTCCTGCACCTGCATATAAAGGTCACGGGGAATAATAGGCTCATGGCTGTTTTCCACATAATACTGAGGGACAATTCCCTTGTTCTGCACCCGCTTTTTATTGAGAAAGTCAACGGTATAGGTCTTCTGCAAAAGGGCGTCTCCGATGTACTTTTCATTCTGCAGGATCTTCTTCAGTGTTTCCGGACGCCACTTCGCTTTCCCTGCCCCGGTAAGAATCCCGTCCGCTTCCAGGCCACGCCCAATCTGGAGCAGGCTTGCCCCTTCCAGGTACTCCCTGTAGATCCGCTTTACCACCTCCGCCTCCGCAGGCTCTATGACCAGATTTCCTTCCTCATCCTTTGTGTAACCCAGGAAACGGCTGTGGTTGACCCGTACCTCTCCGTTCTGGAAGCGATACTGCAGGCCGAGTTTGATGTTCTGGCTCAGGGACTGGCTTTCCTGCTGTGCCAGACTTGCCATGATGGTGAGCAGCACCTCACCTTTGGAATCCATAGTGTTGATGTTCTCTTTTTCAAAGAAAACCGGGATGTTCTTCTCCTTCAATTCCCGGATATATTTCAGGCAATCCAGGGTATTTCTGGCAAACCGGCTGATGGACTTGGTAATGATCATATCAATCTTTCCGTCCATGCAGCCCTGGATCATCCGATTAAATTCCTCACGCTTTTTCGTATTCGTGCCGGTAATCCCGTCATCGGCATAAATCCCGGCCAGTTCCCATTCCGGATTCTTCTGGATGAATTGTGTATAATGCGCCACCTGCACCTCGTAGCTGGACGCCTGCTCTTCACTGTCCGTGGAAACCCGGCAGTAAGCAGCGACTTTCAGCTTTGGCCGCTGCTCGGCTGCGGCTGTGTTGCCCACACGTCTTCTGGCCGGGATCACGGTAATATTCCTACTTAGTTCCATCCATATCCACCTCGCTCTCAATCAAACTGTATGCATACGCCGCCTGTTCAAAGGGATCGTCAGAAACCTTTTTCACTGCAGGTATGGTAAAGCTGGTAGGGAAGAGGATGTCCTTCTTTCCTTCCAGTTCCCACACCCGCCCCAGTGCTTTTGCCCGACTCATGCGTATTTCTTCTGCCTTATCGAAGATTTCTTTGTCGATAATAGCCGGATAGTAATCATCTCCAAGGTACTTCTTATTCCGGAGCATCCTGCCGGCGCTTCCGTGGTATAGCTTTAATCCAACCTTTTCGGCGGCAGGCACAAGTGCCATGCCGGAAATATAGTTTTGAAAAAACTCCCGCACCGTGACGGCCTGTTTTTCATCGATGACCGCCCGGCCATTTTCAATCCGGTATCCATACGGAATGTGTCTCATGGTTCCACCAGCCTTTCTTTCAAGGACAGTCCGCATTTCCATTCAAAAACCACTTCTTTTCTGGACAGTACGGTGATCCGCTCCACGAAGGAAAGGAAAATTTCATCATCGAATTCCGTCATCATGGTTCCTTTGGATGTAAACCGGAGCAACCGCTGCAATTCCTCTATTTTGACCATATCTCCATTGACAGAGCGCATCAGCCCATCCTTTTCCTGCCGCAGGGCTTCCGCTTCCGCTGCAAGTTCATTACTTTCCTTATTAAAAAGAGCAGGCTCCAGATAGCCGCTTGCCATCAGGTTCGTCAGCACCTGTTTCTGCTCCCTGTTTTTCTCGATTGCCGTTTCCAGTTCTTCAATCTTTAGCAGCCGGGATTGAGCATTCAGTCCCTGCAGGCTTTGCAAAAGAGGACGCAGCACCATCTGATGTCCAAAGACCAGCTTATTCATCATGGTAACAAACGCCAGTTTCAAAGCATCATCCGTGATGTATTTCTGCGAACAGCTTTCCTTGTCTTTCAGATGATTGGCACAAGCCCAGGCCACATACTGGCCGCTGGGTTTATAATGCATTCGTCTCTTATATTTGCCGCCGCATTCTCCACAGCAGATCCGGCCGGAAAAGCCGTACCGGTTCTGGTATCTCCCGGTATCATAGCCATTTCCTTTTTCACGCCCCCGCTGCTTCAAAACTGCATTGGCCAGTTCAAACTCTTCCTTGCTAATGATTGCTTCATGGTGGTCTTGCATCAGGTACTGGTCAAGCTCTCCCCGGTTTTGGTGTCGGTTAAAGCTGCTGTCCGTATAGGTTTTCTGGAACAGGACGTCACCCGTATACTTTTCATTCCCGATGATGGCGTTGACGGTACTCGGTGTCCAATGCCCGCCCTTCTTGGTAGCAACGCCACGCTCATTTAATTCATTCGCAATCTCGTGGGTACTTTTCCCCGCAAGCGTATCCGCAAAGATCTGTTTCACAATCTCTGCCTGCTCCGGCACAATCATCATTTCCCCATCCACGTTGGCATAGCCGTATGGGGGATAGGAAATAATGAAGGTGCCATTCTGGAACCGCCGCCTGATACCCCACTTCTCATTCTCAGAAATAGACACAGACTCACTTTCTGCCAGACTGCTTAAAATGGAAAGCATTAATTCACTCTCCATGGAGCCCGTGTTTAGATTTTCTTTTTCAAAATAGATGTAGATCTTTAAGTCCAGCAGCTTCCGCACCAGTTCCAGACAATCCGTGGTATTTCTGGCAAAACGGCTGATGGATTTGGTAATGACGAAGTCAATCGTTCCTCTCTCGCAGGCGGCAACCATCGCCAGCAACCCGTCTCGCTTTTCTTTTTTCGTACCGGAAATGCCTTCGTCATAGTAAAGTCCGGCAAACTCCCACTCATCATTGGATTTGATATAACTCTCATAGTGGGCCTTCTGCGCTGCCAGACTAACAAGCTGTTCATCTCTGGCTGTAGATACCCGGCAGTAGGCCGCCACTCTGATTTTCTTTTTCCCAAGGGATGCATTCTCCGCAATCTTTGTGATCCGTTTCATCCTCTCACCTCTCTTTCGGTACGGACATATTCGCTCTAAAGCCTACAAATAGCAAGTCATTCAGGGCATAATCCGGGCCAGATAAGGAGAGAAAGACTGGCGGTTTTTCGCCGTAATTTTGTCTAATTCACCCTCAGAAATCAGCTCTGCCTCCCGCAGCTTTTCCAGCAGTTTTTGCGCCATGTAATAGTCAAATTCCCTTTGCAGTTCCTCGTCTGTGAATAGTTTCCTCTCTGCTGTCTGATTCTGAAAACCAGCCGTCACCTTCGTTACCTGCATGGTATTCCTCCTATCCGAAGGATGCCTCCTTCAAAATACGGAGATTTCTACAGCGTTTTGAGGGGGTATTACAGACAAAAAAATAAAGCCCGCAGACCATGCATTTATCGCACAGCCTACGGGCATCCTGTTTTTTCCGTTTTATTTAAAGTCGTTTACAGTAATCCAGAGAAATCCAACTAGCGCCGCTCTTGAGTTTACCCCAGCCAGCCACAGAGCCAGTACCGGATTTTACCTCGGTAATGGTGAATACCCCTTTCCCGGTGTACTTCCCGGTCTTAGCGTAATTCGTACCAGGGCCTTTGCGGATATTCAGGTCTGTTGCTGTTACCTGTACCAGGAAGGAACCAGTTGAACTTCCAGAGCCGGTCTGTTTTCCGGTATACACCACATTACCGCTTTCATCATACACGGAATACCCCGCATTGGAGTCAGCGCATCTCTTGGCGTTATCCAGATTGTTGAAAGCCCCCTTCTGGCTCTTGGCATCCGACCAGCTTTTGCGGACACGGTATAAGACCGAGCCTGCCGTTCCGGAAGACGAGTCTCCCAGTGCTGCCGTTACCTTGGAGGCCAGATCCCCAAGGCGGGAATACAGCCAGTCTCCCGGACAGGATTTGTTCGCAAACCAGCGATGAACGGTGAGTACCATCTCATCAGACTTCGGCGAGTAATTCAACGTCTTATTCTTATCCCCCAGCCAGAGAAGTTTCTTCTTCCCATTCCGTTTGCAGATGTCCGTACACAGTTTCACGAGAGAATTGTAAACAGCGGTGGTCATTGCGTAGGGATGATTCAAATCGCTGGCGCACTCGATGGTGACAGCCCTCTGGTCGTTGGCGCTGCTGGAAGAACACCAGGAGCGGTTCTTTTCCTCCACGCAAAGGGCGATCTTCCCATCCTTTCCGATACCATAATTACAGCTGGCCTCTCTGGAGGGACTGGTAAAGCATCCGCAGATGCTCTCTGCCGTCAGCTGGCCGACCACACAGTGGGGCGTGATCCGGTCAATGGAATGCGTCCTCTGCCCGGAGTGGTTGGGGCTGAGTTTTGTGTAAGATACAAGGGAACTGTTTGTGTAAGCCATTATTCATTACCTTCCTTTCCGTTTTCTGCTCTGTCATGGAGCTGCTCTAATACCGTTTTGATCTTTTCCGGGATCGGAAGTCCCAGATGTCCTGCATTCTCCAGCAGGCTCACGCCTTCATTGGAGATGTAGAAAAAGATCACCGCTGTCCGTAAGACCGCCCCGGTTCCAATCACCTGCACATCGATGATGTTTGCAATCCCGACAAGCAGGAAGATCAGCACTTTGCGGAAGATTCCTTTGAAGCCGACTGCGCTGGATAACTCCCGGTTGATGATGGCGCACATCACACCCGTGATGTAGTCAATCACCACGAAGGCGATCAGGGCATAAAGCAAGCCATCACAGCCGCCAAGGAAATACCCCAGCCAGCCGCCTACAGCGGAAAAGATGAGTTGGATGGTGTTCCAGAATTCTTTCATGGTGCGTTCCTCCTTTGAAATTTTGGTATGAAAAAAGCGGCTACCCCGAAGAGTAGTCGCTAATTTCCAGAAAATATAAAGTTATGCTGTCCGCTTCCACATATAGCAGACGATATAGGGCTGCAGGTTGTTGTGGGCGCTGCCTGAACCTGCAGCCGCAGTGGAGCCTGAAATGGTGTGCGTATGCGCCCCGCCAGAGGTTGTGGTTTTATTGGTCACTGCGGTGTATCCGGACGTAGCATCGATAAGAACCCGGTTCCCGCTGTTCGTACCCCACGCGGCTTTCTGATTCTGTATGTTATGCGTATGCGCTCCTGCACTCGCTGTAGCAAGTGTACCTTTGGCATGGGAGTGGCTTGGCATCTGCGCTGTTGTCAAAGCCACTGTAGATGCGCCTCCGGTTTTCTCCACCGTATTAAAGTTGCTATCCGATGTGTTAATTCCTACCGGCACCCTGCCGCTGCCCCACGCCACCCAAGTACCTCCAAAATACGTGGAGGGGTTGGTAGAACTGGTACTCATATAGATACTGCCTACCGGATACATCGTTTTGGCAAACTGCTGGATATATTCTTTCAGCAACATTCCGTAGACCTTCACATCCCAGTTCTCGGCCACCTCAAAGGTATTATCACTTTCCGATACCTTTCCAATCGCCACACCTTTGCCGCCGCTCTTAAAGTCCATGACCACAGCCGCCGTGGAGACAATCTCCTGCACAGAAATGGTGCTGAAGGCATCTTCCAGTATGTAACGCACATCATAGGAGGTCTCCGTGGAGATCTGCCCTCGGCCATAGGTGAAGGCGGTATTGGATGCAAAGGTCACCCCGGCGTCCGTCCACTGCTCCGCAGACACCTGCTTGTACTGGACAGAAGTTTTGAGAGTATTCTTCCCGCCACAAGTGGAATAGCCAAAGGACACCAGTGCATGGATATATGTCCCGTCATCATCCAGCGCCCCATTGCTTAAGCACCGCTGGGACAGGGATGAATTGAAGTATGGAGGGGAATAGGCGGTTACCGTGATTGAAACGGAAGCCTCCGCCGATACCCGGCCTCTGGAATCCGTTACGGTGGCCTTAAAGGTAATCGTCCCGGAATTATTAAGGAAACCTGTCGTCAGCGTGGACGCGGAACCACTGTACCCGCCACCGGTAATGGAATAGAACTTGATGGTGGAGCCATAACTTCCCGCCGCACCGTTGATGGTTAACTTTACCTTGGACTTTGTCTGCACATAAATTCCCCATGCACTTGGCACTTCTCCATCAATCCGGGAAGCAGTCAGACTGGAAATAGTCGGTTTCACACTGGCAGGGATACTTAAAGTCAGCGTACAGGTTTTGGAACCAATATTCGTATTTCCGTTATAGGTCGTGCAAGTGATTGTGCAGGTACCGCTGATCGCATTCGGGATCTGGCTGGCCAGCGAAAGAGCTGGCGTCCATGATACAGAAGTTGCCGTTGTCTTGGTTGCAATTGTCCCGCTGGTATTTCCAAAGGAATACGTCAGCGTATGCGTAAAAGCGGAAGAAGCACGGCTGATCGAAATCCTACCGGCAGACCCCATCGTCATATTCGCAGCAGATACGCTGGAGGCACGGGGTATGCTATCCAGCGTGATATTGGCGCTGGCTGTGATTGTTCCATAGTACGTCCCACTTAAGGTTGCCCGGATCTGGAACACTGCTGAAATTGCTAAGGACTTACTGCCATCGCTGGTATGATTGACCGTCCTTGATACCGTTCCCAGCAAATGTGTCCCCGTGGTACTAATCGCTGGGGAGGAAAAAGTCTGAGCCGATCCGTCAATGGTGCAGGTATTGTCGCTTCGCCCACTGATATTCAGACTCCAGTCATTCACCAGATACAGCTTGCAGGTAACCGTAGACGTATTGGCAGAGACATTCTTGCTCTGCGACCAGTCCACCCGCAGCTTATAGTGGCCGTCCCGGATGGAACCGGAAAAACTGCCGCTGGATGCCATCGTTCTCACCCCTTCCGTTTCTCAGCATCTTAGACGGGACCTCTCCATTTGATCGAGAGGTTCCCGTTGGTTCTCGGTATAAAATCAAACCACCCCCGGCTTTCATTGCCGAGGGATAGCTTGTTGCGGATCTCCGCATTGGTAATCACAAGGCTCTGGTTGGAAATATAGGCAATCTTCTGCCCATTCTCTTTAAAGGCCAGTTCCTCATTGGATAGTTCTGCTGTGAAGGCGTTCCCGACTTTTCCCAGTTCAATCAAAGCACCTTTAAACCGGATATATTCCTCCAAAAGCAGCTGGTTCGTAGAGACATTTTCCTTGATTTCGTCCGTAATCGTAGTGAAATCCATCCGGATTTCTGTGCTGCTCTGAGTAATGCTGGTTTCAAAATCCTTCTGGATCGTCTCCATTTCTGAGCGGGAAATGAATTCCTCCCGGACGGACATATTGATCTGTTCCGAGGTTTTCGTGATCTCGGAGTAGCATTCCCGGATGTTTTCCTCCAAAGAAGCAATGTCATCCTCATAACCGGAGAAATTCTGGAAGGTTGCCTGACAGCTGGTTATAAACGCCATGCAATCACCTCCGGTCAGTTGGATACATCACACTGCAGCGTCAGGATACTGTCAATATCCGCTGCGGAAAGGTAAATCACCTTCCCGGCCTTATCAAACTCCGCCGCATGACCATCCTTGTCCTGCGCATACCATGTGTAGGTCAACGACTGTTTCTCTGTCGCAGCCGCCCAAGCCGAGCCGGAATACTTCATCAGCGTAACCGTCTGCGCAGAATGATCCACCTGATACCAGAAGTCACCTTCCTCCGGATTGGACGGAGCCGTCTCCGAGATACTGCCGAGCAGCGGATCGACTTCCTTCTGGTTGGTACGTACGATCACATAAGGCACCACACCGCCGAGATTGTTCTTGACCGTAAAGCCTCCGATGGAAAGCATCTCCGATACATAAGGGTCGGATTTATCTTCTACCGTGATCACATCCTCATAGGTATTACCCTTATAGGTCATCGTGCAGCGATAGGACTGGATATTCACGATATCTGCCCCCGATACAGACAGGGTAGAAGAAGTTTCATCGCTGATATCCTCCCATTCACCGCCCGTGTATTTCGCCCACTGATAGGTAGCTCCTGTCGTAATCTCAGAAGCGCCGTCATAACCAACCGCTGCCAACGCAAGGCTGCCGGACTGGTTAATGACAACAGTACCTTCCGGTGCATACACGGAGAACACAATCGCATTGGCACCGCTGGCTCCGTTGCTGCCCTTGTTGAATTTTGTCCATGCAAACTTCTTCACAACAGACGCCCCGGACACGGTAAAGGTCAGATCTATCGTGCCATTCAGAACGGTTGCACCTCCAAGGGTCGCATTGGCGGCAAAAGACAGTACCACCGACCCGGCCTTGGAAGCGGTCGCTGCAGTATTGCTCTTTACGGTCACGCCAGAAGGCAGCGTCCCTACCGTACAGGTGCAGGCAACCTGTGCAATGCCTAAATATCCCATAAAGGGAATGGTAATCTCAGTTGCCGCTGCTACCAGCCCTCCGGAAGTACAGGCGATATTCTGTGCCTCATTTCCAAGAATGACAGAAAGCCCACCCGTTCCGGCTGCACCCGGTTCGCCCTGAGAGCCGTCATAGATTTTCGTGAGGGAAGTCGTATCATAAACATCCGGGTCATCGGTCGCCAGCTTGATCTGGGCCACCCCATTAAAAAAGACAACATGATCCGGTTTCACTACCAAAGTACCGCCGGAAATGCTGGCGTTGTCCGGAGTCGTGGGATAATCCTTCCATGCCCCGGTGCTGTCCTTATACTGCCATGCCGTAATCGTGACTCCCTGCACCTGTGCCGTCAGCGTTGCCTGCTTGGCCCCGACCAGAGAAGAATTGGAATCATACTTAAACACATAGGTGTCCGCAGACAGATAGGCCAGCTTTGCGTTCTGTGCATTACGGATCAGCGTATAGGTGATGTCGGCAGAGATGTTGACGGTATTCTTTGTCTCTGAGTCGTAATAGCTGATATAGCAGAGGTAGGTGAGCATCCCAGAAGTGGCTGCCGCCAACTTGTTGGCATTGACCGTTAGAACACCTTTAGAGACACTCTCCCCGGAGGTCAGCGCTGCCTCCGCTCCGTTTCCCTCCTTCCGCTTCCACGAAATCGTAAGCCCCGATGCGTCCAGCGCCAGGTTGGTCTGGTCGAGAAATACCACCGGGGTAAGTGTTAAAGGTGTACTGGCCCAGTCCGGCGCATAGGTATGGGGCAGCACGTTGGGATCTTCAATCTGAGACTTTGGCAGATTGGATGTGATATAGGCCGACAGTTTCCTCTGGTCCGTAATATCTACAAAGGTCTGCTGGCTGGAAGTTAATACAGTAGGCATAGTGGTTTCCTCCTTCTTAAATCGTAATTTCACAATAAAACGATGCGTTGTCCGTCACATCTTCCGTAGTGATGGTGATAGATTTCATCCCGCTATGGGAACTGTCCCAATCCGCATCGAGGTCTTCCCGGCCGGAATTCCGGTGCCAGACAAAGCTGCTGGCCGGAAGGGTATCCGTGATCTCCTTATCCCACGAATACACTCGGCAGCGAAGGATGCTGCGCTGCCCCTTATCCCGGAAGATGTTCACCCCATCCACCACCAGCTCCGTCCGGTACATCTTCTGAGCATTGATCTGATCCACTTTTCCCGTGATCACCTCAATCTTGGAAGTCTGTCCTAAAAGATCATCTTCGATGGAAGTAATGTTCTGGTCTTGTTTGGCAGACTGGGAAGTCAGCCGGACACCTGCGGCACCAATGGTAATGGTGTTGCCGGAAGGGTCAAGATAGTCCCGTGTCCGGCTGAGACACAGGTATGTCCCGTCAATCCCGTGCGGTTTGGAAATGCAGCGCACATACATCCTTGCCCGGATATCCCCAATATCTGCACCCGTATCCGATTCATCCACGATAGTCAGTTCCATGCTGGTGACACCTTTGGCCAGTTCTGCGATCCGGGCCTTGGCTTTGCGCAGCAGGTTCCCTGCCAGCATCACATCCTCCCAGATCTCCGTGGTCCAGATCCAGCCTATCTCATTGACTGCTTCCTCATCGTACACATAGTTCCTGCCATCGTTCACCGCCGTAATATCCAGCCGGGTGTTCGTCTCGGTTTCGTTGCCATTCTCATCAGTCTCTGTAAGTTTCGCCCCCAGCGGAATCAGCACCGTCACCCGCTCCGTGTGGTCACGGGTAATCTTCACATCCGTGAGATTCTTACCAAACTCCACGGTTTGCAGCGACCGGTCGGGAAAGTCCTCCAGATAATCCAGAAATTTTCCCATATCGGTATAACGCACCTGCAGATACCCGCCATGCGTTTTGATCAGCTTGTCCTGTATGGCATCCATCGTCACGGAGTAATCGGAATTGCTGTAGCTGATATAATCGTTGTTATCTGTAACCGTCACTGTACCGAGAGTGAACTGCTTCTTTTCCTCCACTGCTGCATTATGCACGGAGAGGAACTGCTCCAGCAGTCCACGGAGTGGCCCCTGATAGGAAAATGGAGGCTGCATGGTGTCCTTCAGATACGCAAGGCAGGACTCGCATGTCCATGTGTGCGTATTATAAAAATCTGTCCCATCATCTAAAGCTCGCCCCTCAAATACCGTAAGGGCATCCTTCTTGCAGACAATGGTCGAAGACATCGGCTGGATCGCAGAGAGATAGGGATGGTTGAACGGGGCAGAGAGAGTCAGGCTGTCAATATTCTCCGCATCCTCCTGCACCTTCGCCTCGGTAATCGAAAGCTGGGACAGGTGTGGGTGGTAAAATAACTGATTGTCTACAAAAACTCGAAACAGGCTCATAAGCGTCCCTCCCGGTACCGGAAGGTAGTCGTTCCTTCTCCCGTAATACTGACCGAGTTTTGCCCTTCCTGCAGTTCCAGTTCTGGGAATGTCCATGTCCCGGCACTGACGGATTTTCGGAATTCATCTTCACCGATACTCCAGCTCAGTGCTGTTTCCGCTGTCGTGACTACCGTAGGTACGACAGGCATATAGTCATTGTTCAGGATCGCCGTACCGCCTCCCGTAATAGCAACTTCCGTTTCTTCCGTGTGATACCGGTAGGCATCCCCGTCTGAACAGGACAGCACCAGCTGCCCCTTTCCAGTAAGGGGATCATAAGCTGGTTCCATTTCCAAGGTACCAACGGAATATAGATCCGGCTCCTCACTAAGAATCACGTGGCACAGCTGCCCGGCATAGAGATTGGCAAGAACATCCTTCATCTGATTAAACTTTTCCCGGCTCCCTAACATGGACAAGGTAATAGAAAAGCTCCGGGGCTGGTAGGATACCCGCCCAAGAGCCTCAGTAAAACGGATCGGAGCATTGCGCCCCGGTACCACAACCGTATTGGTCTGTGACTGCGGCGTGGGAAAATCGATCTCCTCCCGGAGCCAGCCCATCGCAAACATCCACAAATCATTGATTTTCACATCTGCCCTCATAGGCTCAGCCTCCTTTGCAGTTTCTGTGTTTTTCCAAGGCCGCTGTCAATGGCAGGGAGCAGATGCCCTACCAGCGTCCCATCATCCAGATACAGTCCCTTACAGCTGTTTTCCGCAATGATCGCCAGATATTTCTCCAAAGCACTGGTGTTCAGATAGCTGGAAATCATCTGATCCAGCTGCTGGTAAAATCCCTTCAACGGAAGAACCGCTTCCCGGCCAGCCTCACCGCCCGCCATCAGGCTGCTGCCATTCATGCCAAAGATGGTCGGTTTCGTCATGATACCGCCTTCCTTATACCAGTCAATCGACAGGTGGGGAACGCTCGGCGGGGCAAGGGAGAGCTTACCCGTAATCTTGAAATGGGGCAGCTTGATCTTCGGCAGTTCCAGCTTCATGCCGGAGAAGAAGCCGCTGATCTTGTCCACAATCCCTTTGATCGTATTCTTTGCCGCTTCAATCGGCTTCGTGATGGCGGTCTTAATTCCATTCCACACCGTGGTTGCAGTACTCTTGATTCCGTTGAATACGGAAGACACCGTACTCTTTACCGCATTGAATACGGAAGAAACCTTGCTCTTGATCCCGTCCACTACCGTGGAAATGACAGATTTAATGCCATTCCACACCGTAGAAGCCACCGACTTGATGGCATTAAAGACAGAGGTCACCGTATTTTTGATGGCATTGACCACCGCCGACACCTTGCTGCTGATGGCGTTCCAGATGGAACTGATCACGTTCTGGATAGCTCCCATAATGCTGGAGATCACACCGGAAATCGCAGACAGCACGGAACTGACGGTATTTTTAATTCCGTTCCAGACGGAAGTAACGATATCTTTGCAGTTCTCCCAGATAAACCGGAAAGGCAGCGTGATGATGTCCACGGCTCCTTGAATAATAGAGCCAATCAGCATCACTGCTGTCTGCACTACGTTACAGATGCCATTCCAAACATTCTGCAGGTGGGTCCAGAGGTTTGAAAACCACGTTTTCACACTTTCGATCATGGTGCCAATCCCGGTACAGATGGTATTCCACAAGTTTCCAAACCACTCCGTGATGGCACCCCAGTTCTGGATGATGGCGATAATCCCGGCAATAGCCGCCGCTACCGCCGCGATCACAGCAATGATCGGTAGGAGGGAGATATTCAACGCGCCTACGGAAACCGCCAAAGCCGCAATGACCGGAGTCAGTGCCGTGAAAGCTGCAAGCAGAACGCCAAGGATGATGATAAAGTTCTGCACCGGCCCCGGCAGCTGCTGGAACCAGTTGCTTACCGTCTGGATTACCGCAACCAGCGGAGGAAGGATTGTATTGGCGATCTCAGCCAGCTTCTCTCCCAGAGGAACAAGGGATTGCTGCAGCTTCCGGGTGTTGGATTCCATCTCCTGCATAGGCGTGGTCGTTGCATCGAACAGCCCCTGTGCAGAACCTTTCACACTGTCATAAGTACTTCCCACCGAAGTCAGGGAAGTGATGAATTTCAGGTTCCCATCCTCGGCCATCGTTCCAAAAGCAAGAGCTGCAAGGTTTAAGGCTTCCTGCTGGTTTGTACATCCGGCAATATCCGCCACGATGGAGTCAATCACCTGTTTCTGTGTAGCGCCGCCATTCTGCCAAGAGGTAAACAATTCCTGTGTCTTCGTGGAGAACATCCCGATGGACTCCCCAATCGTGCCATCCACCAGACGGGTGGTGACCTCATTGATGGCATCGTTGACCTTGTCCAGGTTGTAAGCGCCGTTCTTCAGGCCATTGTCCAGAAGCTGGAAATATTCAGAAGCAGAATATCCCGCCTGCGCAAATTTACCAGCATACTCAGAAAGATTATCGCCCAGCTCATTGGTCTTATCCAGCCCATTCTGGGTACCCACCACGATGTAGTCCATCGCCTCCTGGGCGGTCAGGCCATACTGCTGCATGAGGGAATTGACGCCCCGGAGGGTTTCATTCATGTCAATGCCGTACAGTTCCTCCAGCGTAATCGCCTGCTGGGTAAGGTTGGTCAGATCGGTTTCGCTCAAATCGCCAAGGTTCTTCTTTACCATGAGGACAGCGTTGGCCACGGCATCCATACTTTCCCCGACACCGGAAGAGTAGACGTTCTTGATCACGGAGGCGGATTGCTCTGCGGCTTTACCGGTTTCGCCAAAGTAGGCGTTGACCTTGGTCACGGCGTTCTCGGTATCCGTATAGGCATCCAGCGCCTTATCCCCGATCTCCTGGATCTTATCGCCCACGGCAGACAGCTGATCTGCCGCCTGCATCAGCGCAGCGCCTTTCGTGTTCTCCGCAATCTGACCTACGTCATCCGCTGTATTTTCCGCAGCGTCCCCAGCCTCGTTCAGCTGCTGGATCAAGTTTTGGATCGCCTGCCCATCATCCACGGTATCCAGCGCATCCGTCAGCTGGCGGATATCTGCTTTGCCGCCTGTGGCAGACTTCCCGATCTTCTCAAGGGCCGTCCGCAACTGATCGGAATTCGCCGTGCCATTTTTAATCGCCGAAGTCAGCCTACTGCCAAGCACATCCGCATAATCATCAACTTCCGTTCCGGTAGCAGCGAATAGCTTCTCCAGCCTTGCTGTGTTCTGGGAAAGGCTGTCCTGCTCCGTCTGCAAGTCGGATAGGTCAGCCTTATATTTGTTCAGCTTGCCACGGGTTTCCTCAATCTCCCGCTGAAACGCCTGATACTTATCTGCCCCGATATCCCCACGGGCAAAGGCTGCGGCCACCTGCTCCTGTGCGGCTTCCAGAGCCGACAGCTTTTCTTCGGTCTGGCTGACTGCCTGTGCCAGCAGTTCCTGCTTCTGTGCCACCAGCACCGTATTAGAAGGATCGAGTTTCAGGAGATGGTTCACATCGTTTAAGGCAGACTGTGTTTTCGTAATGGAAGAATTGACGCTTTTCAGTGCCTTATCCAGCCCTGTAGCGTCACCGCCGATTTCAACTGTAATACCTTTGATACGGTTTGCCACAACTCTCACCTCCTCGCATGACCGTGAACAAATTTTAAACATTGCTTGCAATCGCTTGCATTTGCAAAAGAAAACGGATATAATATAGCCAAAGGAGTGTGATAGATATGGCAAATACATCCGCAGTTTATGCCCGTATTGATACGGAGTTAAAAGAAAACGCAGAAGGAATCCTTTCCCAGCTTGGGATTTCCCCGTCCAGCGCAATTCAGATGCTTTACAGCCAGATTGTACTGAAAAAGGGAATGCCCTTTGAACTGCGTCTGCCTTCCACAAAACCTACCGCAGTCGGCGGCATGAGCCGTGAACAGCTGGACGCAGAGCTTATGAAAGGCGTGGAGTCTATGAAATCCGGCAAAACCTATACGGCAGATGAGGTGGATGCTGAGTTAAAGCGGGAGTTCGGTATATGAGCGATACCTATTCCGTCATCTACTCCCCGGAAGCCAAAGACGATCTGAGGGAGATTTACTCGTACATCGCCTATGACCTGCAGGCGCCGGAGACAGCGGAGGGCCAGGTAAACCGTATCCGGAAAGAAATCCGGTCGCTGGATTTTATGCCGTCCCGGTATGCTGTCGTGGATTGGGAACCGTGGAAAAGCATGGGAATGCATCGGGTACCGGTAGATAATTTTGTCGTCTATTATGCCGTAAATGACGGCAGCCGCACGGTAACTGTGATCCGAATTTTCTACGGCGGTAGGGATGTCGAGGGCATCGTTCAGGCAGAACGTGAATAACCCGCAAAAAGGAACAGCAGAGTCGCTGTTCCTTTTTGCGTTCAGAACTTATCAAAGTCCTCCTGAGTAGCAAGTCTTTTATATTTCACGCCGTCATTAGCTTTTTCCGTCCACATATCCAGAACCAGCCCAATCGTAAGCAGATCCAGATCCCGGATGGAAATCCCCAGTTCCACACTCCGCAGAAGGAACAGCGGCGTGGTCATTTCCCGCTCACTTCTGCCAATCTTTTTTTTGACGTCACATCCGTCACAAGGTTCTCGCCCCACAGTTCCAAAATCTGTGGCAGTACCTCATAAATGGAGAACATATCAAACTGATCCAGCCAGTCCTCAATCTTTGCCGGAATGCTGTTATCGGCATGATAGGCCATCACATAGGCCACGTTCTCAAAAATCTCCAGATCCTCGATCTGCAATTCCTCACCATTTTCCGTCTTACCCTTATAGGATTTTTCCAGCTTGGACAGGTCCTTGAAAATATCCCGTTTAAACTTCGCCCGGTACAGGCGGGGGATCGTGGCAGAGGAACGGAAGGGCACCTTTTTCCCGCTGATTTCTATCTCACGCTTAATCATACGCTTTCATCCTCTCCGCTTATTTCTTCTGGTTCTTCTTCAGTCGGTGTGTACACTGCTTTATACCAATTCGTATAAGTACCGGCGTCTGTCGTGTCACCAGTACGCGCCTTGACCAGCCCATCGGAACGTGGATCAGCCGTAATTGACAAAGTCTCCGTTCCCGGTTCAATCGTATCTTCCTTCGTCTCCGATTCGATGGACGGGCGGGAGGCAGAACAGTTATACAGTACATGACGGATGGCATTCACATCCCCGTCAAATTCAAAAAGCAGGGCAAATTTCACGCTCTCGCCGACGCCGCTGTTTTCAACCAGCACACCTTTTGCATCCAGTTTTTCCTGAAGGATCTCCGTGCGGAACCACTCCGGAATCAAGGCAATCTCCAAATCGCCGCTGTAACCGTTGTTGGTCACACTACGGAAGTAAACGATACCGTCCGCATAGAACGGGCTGGTTTCCCCCTCTGCATCCAGGCTGATACTTACTGCGCCGGGAATTGCCTTTGGCTCCGCATACGAAAAGGTAGTCGTACCATCGGAATCCGTCTCGGTCAGTTTCGCAGCATGGACATTTTTCAAGTTATATTTCACCTTGTTTCCCATGAAAATCATACCTCCATTTCAAATGAGTAGAGGACTTCATAGAGTTTTTCACTCTCGATCCAGACCTCTGTTTTGTCATAAAAAATACCGTGCGTATCCAGCACGGCTTCCAGTTTCTGCTCGACAGACAAATCTTTGCAGTCTGTGTACAGTTCGATATTCACACTGCTGACCTTCAGATAAACCTTCCCATCTGCGGAAAAGTTATCGCTCTGGGGCAGAAGGTAGCAAATGAACGGAGGATCGGGGGATTCCCCCTCCGCAAAATGGTCATAAGCAAAAGGGATGCCCGTTTCCTCTAAAAGTCTTATCAAATCATCCATTCGTCAGGCTCCTCTCAATCTCACGCTCCAGCTGTTCAATTCCGGCCTCTTCCGCAGCAGCGATATGGGGCCTTGCTGCAACCCGGCCTCCGCCGCGCTTCGCATGGCCATACTCCAGCAGATGAGCAAGCTGATACCGGTTCCGTGAATGCACGGTTACCTGCAGGGCATTGGAACTTTCCTTTGTAGTCTTCACAGTCCAGCTTTTGGCATAATCCCCGGTATTCCTTGGAGCGCTGGCTTCAATATCCTTCCGGACGGTTGCCGCCGCTTTCTTTACCGCCGATTTCATATCTTCTGCAGCCAGATCTGCATATTCTTCCAATTCCCCCATCACTGCCGCAGAAAGCTGGCTGATTGAAATTCCTCTACCCATCACTACCGCCTCACTTTCTCACAGGACAGCTTGATGCTTTTACGCCTGTAATTCATGTGATCCACAGCGGCGATATTGTAAAGCTCCCCATTGAACTCTACACGGAAACGGGTGCTGTCAATTTCAGCCGCCTTTTTACACCAGCGGATCGAAAAATCAATGCTGGAGTCATCCACCACCATTCCTGCATCCGTCTGTTCTTTCCCGGCCTCGCCGCTGACGGTCGCATAGCAGGTATAGAAAGGCTGCCATTCATTACGGCGGTTTCCGATGGCATCGGTGACCACCGTATTCTTTGAAATGAAAATCCTGACATTCAACAGTTCAATTTTCATCAGAAAGCCTCCTTCCTTGAGCCAAACAGAAGGGAGCGGATTGTCAGAGCCAAATCATGATGGTCCGCTTCCTCCCGGTGTTCATAGAAATATGCGGCTGCATACATGACAGCAACTTTTACGGTCTCATCCTTTTCCAAATCCGCTGTTTCATCGGCCCGGAGAATATCCCGGCAAAGCTGCTCGGCAGATGCTATAAAACCCGTAATCAACTGGTCTTCATCTTCATAATCAACCCGAAGATACTGTTTCATCTCTTCCAGCGTTACCACCATCATCCTCACCTCCAACAGGGAGGAAGGGCATAGATTCTATCCTTCACGCCCTTCCATATCTATCTGTGTCCTTAACCTGCAGATCCAGCCTTCTGCGCCAGTACCTTCACGGCTTCAGAAAGGATCAGCTTTCCGTCCACTCTCTGAGAGCCAAGGAAACCTACCTGACCGTTTGCCGCATACAGCTCGTTCAGCCGCTTAAAGGAACGGCCCTGGCGGTCTGCAATCCAGTAATAAGAGAAATCACCAAAAGCGATGGTCTTCGCCCCGGCCGCAATGGCAGGCATATAAGCAGAGGTTTTCACCGGCCGGCCAAGGATCGTATCCGGCGTACCGGCTACCAGGGACGGCTGCCACAGGTACTGGCCGTTGTTATCCTTCAGCTTACGGATGGCTTTGATGGTGGAATCATTTAAAATCCACACCGCATTTTTACGGTACGGGGATTTCAGAGAGTAGAACAGATCCATCAGTTCATCCGCTGTCACCGCAGTAGCGGATGCCGCCGTCACACCAGTTTCCGCTCCGCCAGAGGCAGCCAGGATTCCCAGAGGCTTTCCGGTACCGTCCCCTGTAAAGAAGGCTTCCTCCTCTTTGTTCCCGATCCTTCTCGCAAACTCCCTGGCAATATAGGACTCCAGGTCAAACACGCTGTCATTTAACAGTTCCTCGGAGACCTTGATCATCGTCCCCAGCTTGTAGGCTCCAATGGATACCTGCGCAAAGGAGTCATCGCTTTCCGTGTAGGCTCCTTCCTCATCAATCCAGGAGGCAGTTCCCTTGGATGCCACCACCGGGATCTTCCGGTCACCGCTGGAGGTCTGGATCACCTTTGCAAGCTGGCGGAAGATGTTTTCTTCTTCCAGCGCCTCTACCAGAGTACGCTCATATTCATCCGGTACCAGATAACCGCCCTCAGAATCTGTTCCGATCTGCAGCGCATTCACCACAGAAGGCATCGGTGCTTTAGAGCGCATCATGTTCCAAAAGTTTGTACGGTACTCATCCGCCGCACGGCCAGTCTTGGCATCTTCCTTGCCGTTCATAGGCTTACCCGTCAAGGGCTTGTTCACCGGGCGGTTCAGTTCTGCATCCAGTGCCTCCTGGCGTTCCAGGCGGGCGATCTCCTTGCCCAGGTCGGTGATCTCCTGCTCCATGCGGGTGTAGGCGGCGTCATCCTCGGCGGACAGGATGCCTTTATCGTTTCTATGGGAATCTAAAAATGCCTTTGCGGCTTCCCAGGCTTTGGCGCGCTTCTCGCGCAGTTCAAGAATCGTCATTGTGGTATCCTCCTTAATTTTTCAAAAGATTGAGCCGCTCATAGAGACTGTCTATGGAGCGGCCCTTGGGTTTGGAATCTTCAGTTTTCTTAGGGTTGGTCCTGCACTTGGCTGCGATCTTATCCATGAGGGAATTGACCACAGCGGCTTTGGAATACAGCATGGACACCGCAGGCGGCTCCATGTCCTGTACATCGGAGCGTTTGAGAATATCATCAGCAAAGCCAAGCTCCACCGCTTTGTTTGCGTCCATCCAGGTCTCAGCGTCCATCAGATGGGACAGCTTGGCGCGGGACAGCCCGGTCTTGATCTCATAGGCATTGATGATGGAATCCTTGACACTTGCAAGCATCTCGATGGCTTTCTGCATCTCGGCGGTATCACCCATGGCCACAGTCATGGGATTGTGGATCATCATCATGGACACCGGCGATACCAGCACACGGGTCCCTGCCATAGCAATCACGCTTGCAGCGGATGCTGCGATGCCGTCAATCTTGACCGTGACATTGTGCGGATAGTCCATCAGCATGTTATAGATCTGGGCAGCCGCTACGCAGTCGCCGCCGGGGCTGTTGATCCAGACCGTAATGTCTCCGCTTCCGCCCATCAGTTCCTCTTTAAAAAGCTGCGGCGTGACGTCATCGTCAAACCAGCTTTCCTCGGCGATGGTGCCGTTCAGGAACAGCGTCCGTTCCGCCAGAGCTGTTTCCGCCTGGTTCTTCCACTTCCAGAACTTCTTCATCGGAATCTTCCTCCTTTCCGTCATCGCTAACTTCGGTATTTGCAAAAGCCCCGGCGTTTCCAAGCGGGAGCATATTGCCATTGATAAGGTACAGGTCTCCGCCTTCCTCGGCAGGGATGCGGTCCATGTTCTCCAGTTCCCGGATGTCGTTGGCGCTCATCCAGCCGTTCTGCCTTGCCGTAGCGTAGCCGGTCATCCTGCTGGCATAATCGCCCCGGAGCAGCCCCTCCACGTTGAACTTGGCAAAATAACTCTTCTTTTCCTCCGGGGAAAGCAGTGTCCTCTGAATGGACTGCTCCCATCGCACCAGCCAGGGTTCCAGCGTGTATTTCACGAACTCCAGAGACTGCTGCTCAATATTAGAAAAGCTCGACTTTTCAAGGTCTCCGACCATATGAGGCGGGACTCTGAAAATCCGAGCAATCTCATTGATTTGAAATTTTCTGGTTTCCAAAAACTGTGCCTGTTCCGGCGAGATGCCAATGGGCGTGTATTTCATGCCCTCCTCCAGCACGGCGATCTTATTGCTGTTGCCGCTGCCTCCAAAGGTGGACTGCCAGCTCTCCCGAACCCTCTGCGGGTCTTTGATGGTACCCGGATGCTCCAGGACGCCGCCGGGAGCAGCGCCGTTGGCAAAGAACTTCGCCCCGTATTCCTCACAGGCAATCGCCATACCGATGGCGTTCTTGGCCATAGCGATGGGACTGTAGCCCACCAGCCCGTCAAAGCCAAGCCCTGGGATGTGCAGCACATCGGAAGGGTGCAGCCGGACAAGGCTGCCTTTCATCGTAGGCGCGTCATCCATGCTGACGGTGTATTCGTAATAAAGCTGTCCATTGCTGTCACGATCCACTGTCATCCTGTCCGGCATCAGCGGATAGAGGGCAATGACCTCGCCCTTGCCGTTTCGGATAATCTGGGCGTAAGCGTTGCCCCACAGGAGCAGGTGCGTCATGAGCGTTTCCCGGAACACGAAGGAACTCATCTCCGGGTTTGGCTCATCATGCAAAAGCAGATACAGCGGATGGTCGCTGGCTTTCTCCTTACCGCCGTCCTCCTTGTAGCGGTATAGGTGCAGGGGAAGCCCAGCCACCGCCTCTGCCAGGATGCGGACACAGGAGTACACGGCGGTCATCTGCATGGCAGACCGCTCGTTCACCCGCTTGCCCGCAGTACTTCCTCCAAAGAAAAAGCTGTAGGCGCTGCCTGCAGTACGGTTCTGGGGCTTATCCCTGGAACGGAAAAGCCCGGAAAAGATACCCATATCGAATCACCATCCTTTCAGATAAACAAAAGGCCCCGGCTGTCATAAACCGAAGCGCCTGTATCATTGCCGCAGCGGATCGCCCGGTCAAGCCCCATGATGGTGGCGATTGCGCCGTCAATTTTCTCTGTGGATTTTTCCTTGTCCGCCTTGATGTTGCCGGCCGGGTCGGTACGGATGAAGATGTTGTCCATCATCCACCGCAGCACCGGGTGGCCGCCGTGGGCGATTTTTTCCTCCAGCACCAGCTTCATCAGTTCCTTGGTGGGCGGGGACATATCCTTAAATCCCTGCCCGAAGGGAACCACCGTAAATCCCATGCCCTCCAGGTTCTGCACCATCTGCACAGCACCCCAGCGGTCAAAGGCGATCTCGCGGATGTTGAACCGTTCGCCCAACTGCTCGATGAATTTCTCAATGTAGCCGTAATGAACCACATTTCCCTCTGTAGTCATCAGCGTCCCCTGGCGCTCCCACAGGTCGTAGGGGACATGGTCGCGCCGGACACGAAGATCCAGCGTTTCTTCCGGTATCCAGAAGTACGGCAGGATGTAGTATTTATCCTCCTCATCCAGCGGCGGGAACACCAGCACAAAGGCCGTGATGTCCGTAGTGGAGGAAAGATCCAGACCGCCGTAGCAGACGCGCCCCTCCAGATCGTCCTCAGAAACCGGGAAGGCGCAGGCGTCCCACTTGTCCAGCGGCATCCAGCGGACGGACTGCTTCACCCACTGGTTGAGCCTTAACTGCCGGAAAGCGTTCTCCTCGCCGGGATTCTGCTGGGCGGATTCACAAGCGGCTTTCACCTTATCAATGCCCACCGTGATGCCAAGGGAAGGATTGGCCTTTTTCCACACCTTGGGGTCTGTCCAATCCTCATCCTCTGCCGCTCCGTAAATAACAGAGTAGAAAGTGGGGTCAACCTTCCGGCCTTCCGCTATGTCGATGGCTTTCTGGTGTACCTCGTAGCAGATGGAGTTAGTGTCGTTGCCCGCTGTGGTGATCAGGAAATACAGCGGCTGCATCCGGGCATCGCCGGAGCCCTGGAGCATGACGTCAAAGAGTTTCCGGTTGGGCTGGGTATGCAGCTCATCAAAGATCACGCCGTGGGTATTGAAACCGTGCTTGTTCGCTACATCCGCCGAAAGCACCTGGTAGGAAGAATTGGTGGGCAGATAGGTGATTTTCTTCTGGGATTCCAGGATCTTCACCCGCTTGGAAAGCGCCGGGCAGAACCGCACCATATCCACTGCCACATCAAACACGATTTTTGCCTGGTTGCGGTCAGCGGCGCAGCCGTACACCTCGGCCCGTTCCTCGCCGTCCCCACATAGGAGCAGGAGCGCCACAGCGGCGGCAAGCTCCGACTTGCCCTGTTTCTTGGGGATCTCAATGTACGCCGTGTTGAACTGACGGTAGCCGTTGGGCTTTAAGACACCGAACAGGTCGCGGATGATCTGCTCCTGCCAGTCGATCAGTTCAAAGGGCTTTCCCGCCCAGGTGCCCTTGGTATGACAGAGGGACTCAATGAACATCACCGCATAGTCGGCGGCGTCCTTATCGTAGTGCGAGGTCTTTGCCATAAACTTTGTAGGCTTGTATTTCTTCAGTTTCCGCATGGACATCACCTCCCGAATGGCATAAAAATAGCCGCATCTCTGCGACTTCTACAATCTATCTGTACGAGAGAAAGAGCCATGCGGCTCGATCTCAGGTTATTTTCTGTTGTTTACTGCTGCATCGCCCAGGCGACGGCGTGGCCGTCATCCTCAAACTTGATCCCGCTGGCTGCTCTCAGCCCGATCATCCCTTCGCAGGTATGGTCATCGGTCAGGAACTCGTATGCCGCGCCGAAGTAGCAGGGCCGGTTCTGTCCGTTGTAATAATGTCCCGCCATCACGATCTTGTCCCCGAAGGTTAAAACCTTGCTCCATCTGCATTCCAGGTCTTCCGGGGTGGTGGGGTTCGGCAGCCGGTACTTTTTCATCGCCTCATTGATTGTCATGGCCTTCATCCTCCGTTTTCTTCATTTCCCTTTCGGTGTGTACATATTCGCTCTGAACGGAGGATATAGCAAGTCGATTCTCACTATAATCTGCACAAATATCTGCAGCGGATACTGTGTATTTTATGCCCGCATATGCCTGTGGATTGTCTCCAGTATCTGCTCCTGCTCGGATGGCTCCACGCCGATGGATTGAAGCGCCTGCCGGGTTCCGCAGTCCGGGCAGATGAGAGTCTTGTTGTCCTCACGCGAAAGTGCCGGAGCGCCGTGGTAGACCCTGCTACAAAGCGGGCAGACCGCCATCCTCGTGATATTATTCCTCATAGCCGCATACCTCCCTGTATTTATCATAGGCGTTAACCAGGATGTTCTTATCAAAGCGAAAGGTATCATACCCTTCCAGGCAGGTCCGCATATAAAAATCGCTTGGAACCCCAACCGGCCTGTCCTCATGCATGATGTAGGCGAAAGCCGTCACCGTCCTGTGCTTCCCTGTCCGGATTCCCTTATACTTAAGCCGGATGTCCCGCTTGTAGTAGAAATGGGGAAATCCCTCATTGCGGTCGAGGGCTGCCTCATCTGAAGCTGTCACCTCCCAGACCACCACCGGGACGATGCCGTCTCCGCATTTCTCAATCGTAAGGTAAGAGCCAGTCCTGCTCCCCTTGAAAAGAAGCTCCCAGCCTGTAAGGACAGCCGTCCCAAGGACCCTGGCTCCGGGACACCGCCGCATCATCTGCCGGACATTTAAATTACTTCCGTAGGCAATGTAGTATCGTTTCTCCATAATCAAAACCATCCTTTCCGAAGATTCTTCTACCACCTTAAGACCGCCAATGCGGTCGGGGTGGGCCTGTGGCTATGGCTATGGCCTTCAAGCGGCGTTCCTGCCATGCCGGAAGGCGGTGTCACCAGAAAGGTTCCTGGTAAGGATATCCCTGGCTGTGGCGAATTCCTCACCGATAAATCCCAGGCGAAGGAGCCATGTGCGCATGGCGTATTTGGGATTTTCATTCTGCTGGGGCTTGGGGCTTGCCGTCTTTACATCCTTTGCCATCTGGGAAAGCGCCAGGCAAAGCTGGATATAGCTTTTCAGCTGCCCTGCATGGATACCGCCCCTGCGCTTTTCGGTCGGCTCATCGAATTGGAAGAGCCGAAACTCGATGGTCGCTTTGGTAAAGGTAGCGTGGAGGTTCAGCATATGGTAGCGGCTCCCGTTGTAGTGGCGGCTCCTGCCATGATCCTCGCCGTGGCTTCCGTACCAGATATCCGCAAGACCTGCCATCGTCTTTGGCTTCTGCTTATTGACCGCTTCCAGGAATCTTGGGTCTACCGTGCGGCAGTAGCGGCTCATGCGGTAGTGGTCAAGCTTTAAGGCTTCCGCAATCAGGCTCTCGTGGCTTGCCATGATGTTGGCAAGATTCCTGATCGTCTGCGGCGTGTGGCCGTTTGCCCCGATGTGGATGTGGACCCCGCAGCCCCGGCTGGCATCGCTTTTCGCGCCTGCGTGTCTGAGCTGCCTGCAAAGCTCCTGCAGGGTTTCGATGTCCCCGTAGGTCAGGATCGGCGTCACCAGTTCGCATTTCTGCTCATCCGGCCCTGCGATGGAAACGTCCTTCTGAAATTTCCACTCCCTGCCGTCTGCGTCCCATGCGCTCCAGGTGCTGTATCCGTTCCTGCCTGCGGTATCCTTGTATCTGCCAGTCCCGAAAAATTCTGCGGCGGTCTTTGCTGCTTTCCGGCGGGTGATACTGTTCATCTCGACCTCGACTCCGATGGTCTGTTCCTTCATCCTTTTGATCTGCATCGCGGTTCTTTCTGTCATGGTGTGTACCTCCTCGTGGTTTGTTTTCCGTGGGGCTGTTCCCTTTCGGTAGTCTATATATCACTCTGAAGCACACAGATAGCAAGTCAATCCGCAGGCATAAGCTACACAAATATCTGCGCCGGAAGAACCGCATTTTTTGTGTATCTTATGGCGTGTTTTCCTCATCAGAGCAGATTCCGCAGCCGGAGAGAAGCTGTGCATAAATGGCTGTATACCGTTCACATTCCGCACCTTCGGAACCCGCAATGCATCTTAAGAAGAAATCTGCCGCTTCCTTTCTGGAGTCCCATACCTTGATCTTTCCGTAGCATATGGTAGTCACGGTATCAATCTTCCTGACCAGATCCTCGCCGCAAATCACGTTTAAGCTGCTGCCGTTATCCCACCGCATAAGCAGGGAGCCGGTGTCATCCACGCCTTTGACGGTGCCTTTCGTACCAATGGGCGGGGCCTGTGCATCATCCATCCGGATCAGCTCCACCCGTGTGCCTGCCGGATATTCCCTTCGGATACTCTCCACAGTTTCTCTACTTGGGTATCTCATCGCCGGACACCTCCTTCTTAGCGCCGCTTTTGAAAGCAGAAGATCCTGTCAGGTTCTTTAACAGGATTTTTCTTTCAGTTTTGTATTCCGCTCCGATAAATCCGAGCCGGAGCAGGAAGCAGCGGAAAGCATACTTCTCATTCTCCACAGCCTTTTCTGTCACCGTCACCCGCCTAGCGTTTTTGCTCATCTCACAGAGTGCGGAAATGAAGTGGGTGTAAGCCTGGACCGCATCAGTATCCGGAAGTTCCGTGAACCAAGGGAATGCCACCCGGTCTTTCAGAATCTCGATACCAATGTTCTGAATTCCCAGCGCCTTTTTAATCAGACTGCCCTTGGCGTCCAGTAACTTGGTAAGGTTGCCCACCGCTACCTTGTCCAGCGGTATCTCCACCGTAAGCCCAGAGGTCCTACTCTGTTGTACAGTGTCCGGAAAATCCTCGGTATCTGCGGTTCCCATATCTTCCATGATGGAATCTGCCTTTACAGTCTCTGCAGTCCCTTTCGTATCTCTTTCAGAAGATTCCATTTCTCCCTCTGCAGGAGCTTCTACCAGATCCTGCAGCTCACATTCAAAGCCTGCCGCTGCGATAGCCTCAAGCACCCGTTCGTTCTCCGCTCTGTCGGTGTGGTCGTCAAAACAGAGCGTCCCGTCCCTGGTAACCGTGAAATAACCGATCTTGTAATTGCAGGTCGGCATATATTGATATTCCGCCCTTGCCCTGGTGATGCCGGAGATAATCTTCACCAGTTCCTTCCGCCTTGCGCCTGTCACGTTATATCTGATTTCCATGTGCGTCCCTCCTTCGGTTTTGGTAGTACATTCATCACTCTTTACGCCGTAAATAGCAAGCGGATACCGCACATTTTGCCGTAGAAGAAACGCCGGCTTATCCCTCCGGTAACTGTGCATAGTACACAATGCCGGAAAGCACGAAGTAAACATTGGGGAGCGCCACGCCGTTACCCCACATTTTATATTCCGCACTGTCGGAGTGAGGATTTTTCAGCCACTTGATGATCTGGTTCCGGCTCTTAGGCCTGGAGGAAGTCCCCAGAATCAGGCGGTGTGTCTCAAACGCCTCTGTCCAGAACTCGATTTCCTCATTAGAGGGTTCGTCTGTCCCAAGCCCGGCGCACCACCAGTCCGGGAATCCCTGCAGCCTTGCGCACTCGGTGGGCGTCAGCCTGCGGACGATGTACTCCGGCTCGGTTTCGTTCACCACAGGGGGGTCCTTATAGTCCCTTGCCATCAGGGTCGGGGACTGTTCCTTAAGCATCTGGGTGTAAGTGCCGGTGGTCATGCAGTAAGCCACCGCATGGCGGTCGGCAGCGTCCAGTGTGAAAGACACATCCTCATTCACGCCGCTGCCCTGGGGACCGTTCTTATCCGTCCTGCCGATCATGGAACCCTGCAGGGCCACCACAGCCATGCCGCCCTGGTTACAGGTAGGATTTCCGCCGTTCGCATCCAGGCATCTGGAAGTTTCCGCTTCGTAGAAGCCGCTCTTGGGATTCTCGGATTTCATGGCGTTGCTGTCCTTGGAACAGATGCCGTAAATCTTAACCGCCAGTTCGTTGCACCGGGTCTCGCCTACATCGTAGGTGTTCAGCGTGTTCGCCACATCGGATGCTTTCCACTGCTGCCCTTCATCGGGAGAGTGCGGCCGGGTGCCTTTTACAAACGGCACGAATACCGTCTGATCATTGTTACAGCCCAGTGTGGCAGATTTGTTGTCCTGGATCAGCGCACCCTTGCCGCCGCCCTCACAGCCGGAGCGGATCTTCAGCGTCTTGGGCGTCTCCACCACAAAGGGCTGGTTATTTCCGCCCATGCCGTAGGTGGCGTTGACTGTGGGCGCTGTCTCCAGCGGGCCGGTGTATCTGGTATCCTGGCTATGGTTCTCATAGACCGCCGCCGGCACCGTACCGGCACGGAGGGTAGGCGAGGTTTCCTCCTCGTACCCGATGCCCCTTGCCTGTGCGGAATACTCGGTACAGAAACCTGCCGCCCCAATCACGCAGGGAGGATGCCCGTGGTTTTCCGCCCGGAGCGTTGCCGCTACATCCTCCGTCACATCCATGCATCTGCCGCCCTGGTCATTTAAGCAGACGCAGCCTGACACTCCAGCGCCTTCCGCAAAAGCTCCGGCAGCTCCTTGCCACGGGCGGAAGCCCTGCGGAGTATACCCAGACACGCCTTCGGACTCAAATAGTATTTTTCCGGCACTCCCGCCTGTAAAATCTGCGACAAGGTAGATGCGTTTTCTGCGCTGGGGGACTCCCCAGTACTGTGCATCAAATACCCGCCATGCGAGACTGAAATCATCTGCCACGATCTCCCCGGCGGCTGTCCACCTCGCAGGTCGAGCAGGATCAATCTTGTATCCTTTGACCGAGCAGATCTCTTCGAGGACGGACTGGAAGTCCGCGCCCTTGTTGGAACTGAACGCGCCGGGGACGTTCTCCCAGACGATATACCTTGGATATCTGCCATCAGTTGCACACCTCATTTCCTTTACAATTCGGACGGCTTCATAGAAAAGGCTGGAGCGGGAGCCGTCCAGACCTTCCCGCCGGCCCGCAATGCTCATGTCCTGGCAGGGCGAGCCAAAGGTGATGACATCCACCGGCTCGATTTTCCCGCCATCCATCCGGGATACATCGCCGTAATGCTTCATAAACGGCAGCCGCTTTGTGGTCACCCGGATGGGAAACGGCTCAATCTCCGATGCCCACACAGGGGTAATGCCGGAGAGCAGGCCGCCCAGAGGGAAACCGCCGGAGCCGTCAAAGAGGCTGCCAAGAGTCAAAGCCTGAGACTCTGGTGTATCTCTGAGGGCTCTGTCCGGCTCTCTGGAGACTCTGTCCGGCTTTCTACTATGGATGTATATAGGATTCACGATGTCTCCACCTCCTTCACAAGGTCGGAGTACATCATCTTTTCTCCGTTTCTCTCCACAAAAATATCCTCCGGCGGGATGCCGTTCTCCACGGCCCTGCGAAGGATGACGGATGCGTACTTCTCATCCAGCTCCATCATGCAGCAGACACGGTTCATCTGCTCACAGGCCATCATGGTGGAACCGCTGCCGCCGAAGGTATCGATCACCACGGCGTTCTCCTGAGTGGAGTTCCCGATGGGATACCCCAGCAAATCCAACGGCTTAGAGGTCGGGTGGTTGGCATTGCGTTTCGGTTTATCGTAGTTCCAGATGGTGGTCTGCTTGCGGTCGGAGTACCACGGGTGCTTTCCGTTTTGTAAAAAGCCATACAGTACAGGTTCATGCTGCCACTGATAATCCGAGCGTCCCAGCACCAGGGAGTTCTTTACCCAGATACACACACCAGCAAGATGAAACCCGGCGTCAATGAACGCCTTTCTAAAATTCAGCCCTTCGGTGTCCGCATGGAACACATAGGCTGCGCCGCCTTTCTCCAGATGCTCCGCCATGCATTTAAAAGCTGAGAGCAGGAAATTGTAAAATTCCTCATCTTTCATGGAATCGTTCTGGATGGTCAGACCGCTGGAACTTTTGAAGGAAACGCCATAGGGCGGATCCGTCACGATAAGGTTGGCCTTTTTACCATCCATGAGCAGAGCCACATCCTCGGCGGAAGTGGCATCCCCGCATACAAGGCGGTGCCGGCCCACGGTCCAGATGTCGCCCCGCTCCACAAAGGAGGCTTTCTCCAATGCGGCGGTCAGGTCGAAGTCATCATCCTTCGCTTCGCTGCCGGAATCATCCGCAAACAGGTCTGCCAGTTCCTTCTCGTCAAAGCCTGTCAACAGGGGATCAAAGTCCATACCCTGCAAAGACTCGATCTCCACCCGCAGAAGTTCCTCATCCCATCCGGCGTCCATCGCCATGCGGTTGTCCGCAATGATATAAGCTTTCTTCTGAGCCTCACTGAGGTGGTCTGCAAACACACAGGGAACCTCAGTGATGCCTTCCTCCTTTGCCGCCAGGATTCTGCCGTGACCGGCGATCACATTAAAGTCCCGGTCGATGATGACGGGATTGATAAATCCGAACTCCCGGAGGGATGAGCGGAGTTTCGTGATCTGCTCCGGGGAATGGGTGCGGGCATTGTTCACATAGGGTACCAGTTTGGTAATAGGTACAAGCTGCATTTCGGTCGTTGTCTTCATCGCACCAGCCCCCATTCCGCAAATTTTTCAAACCCGCCAAGGCTCCGGATGTATCTCCGGGCAGTCTCCACGATCTCAGCGTAGGGAACACCGTCCACTGTATCGTCCCCAATGGCACAGCACAGTTCTACCGGTCTTCCGGTTTCCTGCGCCTTCAGCCATGCGTAGATATTGACAGACACATCCGCTTTGGAGAGGTCTTTGCCGTGAAGACCTCCGCCCGTCACGGAATCGGCCATGTCGCTGCCCAGCTTCCGGTTGGTCGCGCCGGAGTCCACATCCGTGCCACCGGTCCAGTCTCCCAGGGGATTGACCTCGGCGGAGGGATATAACCTTTTTAGTTCTTCTGTAGGAGCATTGCTCTGACAGAGGATCAGCCTTGCTTCGTCAATAATGTACTTCCCATCCGAAGGATAGGTGTGATACACACTTTTGGCGATCTCGCAGAGGGCTTTCTGTTCCTCCGTGACCGGTACTCCTTTGAAGATGCCATTGTCGCCACAGCGGATTCCTTCTGCCTGGTTATTGGCAAGGCGTCCGTCCTGCGGCACTTCCACATAATCTGTGTGCAGATTCCCACCGATGCGTTTCACGATAGCGTCCGCCTCATCCAGCGGGATGTGTACGGAACTCTCCGCGATGATGTGGCAGACGCCATGGCCGATGAGGACCTCCACAGCAATCCTGGGATTTTCTTCTTTCCTGTACGCCGCATCCACCAGTGCGCCGGCGATACGGTCCGCCATCTTATCCGGGTGGCATGGATTTACTTTTTCAAACATGGCTTCACCCCTTCCTTGCCCGGAGCAGACGCTCCATCAAATCGTCCTGGGGAGAAACCTCCCCGTAATCCGTGCTGCAGTTTTCCTTCACAATCTGGAAGATCTCATTCCAGAGCCGCACCGCCTGGTTCATGTAATTGATGCCGATGTTGATGAACGGGGACGGGATCGGCTTCTGGGTGGTCGGGTGCTTGGAGAGGAAGCCCATGCGGTTGGTCATCTCCTCACACTGAATCCAGCGGGCGCTGCACATGGCGTACCGCTCCAATAACTGGGGTGACACCTTCGCTGCACAGCCCACCTTCTTTAACCACTCCCAGGTTTCCGTGTATATCTCTTCCGCCTGGAGCGTACTCCCGTCACGCTGCTCGGCGGATAAAAACTCATGGGGCTTTGGCATATCGACACCCTCGACTTCGGGAATATCCAGAATTGTGAGTCTGCGTCCGCCCGGATTGCCGTTCTCGGCTTTCTCCCTGACAGCGGATTTCTTCCTTCCCGCACCGGGTCTCGCACCGCCGCGCCCACCTGTGTTATTGGATTTTGTCGGCATTTTCTCACCCCTTTCCTCGAAAAAAATGAGCAGCCGCAGCCGGCTGCCTTTAATTACCCTTTTGATTTCGCTTTTTTCACACATGCAACCCCGCGCCCGTTCCCACGGGGCAGGGCCGTAGAGATTTTGACCGCCCCTGGGTCAGTGATTATGCCATCTGTCACCGCGCTCGGCGTGGATCTTTGAATGGCAGGAATGGCAGAGGGACATTAGATTCTCGTCTCTATGGTCACCGCCTTCTGCCAGTGGCTTGATGTGATGCACCTGCTCTGCCTTCACGAGCCTTCCTTCCTGCTGGCACAGCTCACAAAGCGGGTGTGCGTTCATGTAGCGGTCACGGATGCGTTTCCACGCACGTCCATATTTTCGTTTGGCTGCCGGGTCCCGTCCATACTTTTCATAACGCTGGTTCTCCAGTTTCTGATGCTCCTCACAGAATCTGCCGTCCGTCAACCTGGGACAGCCTGGGTAGGAACACGGCCGCTTTGGTTTCCTTGGCATCTGGGCACCTCCTCAGGGCATAAAGAAAGCCCTCACAGGTTTGCTCCCATGAAGGCTGTCTGTATTCTGCTTCGCTATTGTAATGATATCACAGGATGGGTGTGCCATTCTGTGCCAAACCGTGCCAACTTTCAATCCGGGATGATAAAATTCTGCAAAGCCGCTCCGTGTATGCGATGTACCGTGCGAAGCGACACATTCAGCATCCTTGATATTTCCTCCCAGGAACAGTTGTCCAGGTAACGGTAACGGAGAATCAGCTGTTCCTCGCGGCTGGCAAGTCTGTCGATTGCCTCGTTGATGGTTTCTTTGAGACACACCAGATACGCTACCTTTTCAGCTACATCCCTCTGAATGGTATCGATTTTATCAAGGCATCGGACAAACGGGGCTTCTGTCGGCTTGTTTGGATTGTAATGCGGTTCAAAATTGCTGCCGGAGACGCTGCTCGATAGATCTTTCCAGTAGTCAATCTCACGCAGACGGCAGTTGATAAGTGCGTCCAGATGCCGCGCCTGATTTAAATATTCCTTGGCTGTCATGCGTCCACCTCCTTCTGCAGGAAGCGGATCAGCATCTCGCCGTCCACATCTGTAAGCGCCGAGTACCACTGCGAACGGAAGAATCGCTCGTTCTCACGCTTATCAGCCTGCGCCGTCCTGTTCCGGGAGTTGGCTTTCAGGCTTTTCAGCGCCATGCGGTAATCCTTCACAGCCTGGAGAATGATGGCATTCGCAAGGTTCTCGTAAATCGTAATATCGCTCATATTCGCACCTCCAAAATTTTGGTCCTCGGATTGGCACGGATTTTCTTAGATTGACTCTCATTTTCTAAGGTTTGCCCGGACCGCATCGATCAGCGCCGACTGCGTCCTGTCCTTATACTGCAGGGCTTTCATAATGCGCTCATCAATGGTGCCGTCCGTGATGATGTGCTGTACGACTACGGTCTTGGACGCCTGCCCCTGCCGGTAAAGCCGCGCCACCGTCTGCTGGTACAGTTCCAGGCTCCATGTGATGCCAAACCAGCAGAGGGTAGAGCCGCCGCTCTGGAGGTTCAGCCCGTGGCCGGCAGAAGCGGGATGAATCAGCGCCACGGGAATCTCGCCCCGGTTCCACTTTGCGATGCTGGCGTCAGAATCCAGCCTTGCAAAGCCGATCTTCCGCATCCGCAGCCGCTCCTCGATGCGATCCAGGTCGTGCTGGTACCAGTACGCCACCAGCAGGGACTTTCCGTTCATGCTCTCGATGATGTCTTCCAGGGCGTCCAGCTTTTGGTCGTGGATATGCTCCACATCCCCGGCATCCGTATAGACCGCCCCGTTTGCCATCTGGGAAAGCTTGCCGGACAGCACGCCAGCATTGGCCGCTGTGACTTCGCCCTTGTCAAGCTGCGCCGTCAGATCCTCGCACATCTCATCGTAAATAGCCTGTTCCGGCTCCTCCATGTACACCCGGTACTCGCTGCTTACGAGTTCCGGCATCTTGAGGTGGTCGGCGGCTTTCATGGAGATGGTGATATCGGAGATCTTGTCATAAATCCGTTTCTCCGCTCCCGGCAGGGGCTTGTAGGAATACACCACCTGACCGTTCATCCGGTCTGGCCGGAAATAGTCCTGGCGGTACTTGGTGATAAACCGCCCCAGACGCTGTCCCATATCCAGCACCTTGAACTCGGCGAACAGGTCCATCAGCCCGTTCCCGGACGGGGTACCCGTAAGGCCGATGACGCGCTTTGCCCTGGGGCGCACCTTCATCAGCGATTTGAACCGCTTGCTGTTCCAGTTTTTGAAGGACGAAAGCTCGTCCACCACGATGGCGTCAAATTCAAAGGGGACATTCTCCACCATCCATTGGACGTTCTCCCGGTTGATGATGTAAATGTCCGCATCCCTGCGGAATGCCTCCAGCCGTTCCTTTTCGGTACCGACCGCCACGGAATAGCGGACATCCTTCAGATGATCCCACTTTTCGATCTCCTGGGGCCAGGTATTCCTCGCTACCCGCAGCGGCGCGATCACCAGGACGTGGGTAATCTCGAAGTAGTCGAACAGCAGGTCGTACAAAGCCGTCAGCGTGATTGCCGTCTTGCCAAGGCCCATATCAAGCAGTACAGCGGCAATTTCGTGCGTTTCGATATACTCAATGGCGTACTGCTGATAATCGTGCGGTTTAAACTCCACCGCTGTCACCTCCGATCTCAGAAAGGATGTGGGGAATCTCGCTCTCGTCGTCCAGAACGAATGCCAGGAATCCCAACCGCCGCAAAAGCCGTATCCTTGACTCCTGTAGCGGCCGTGGTTTCCTGCCAGGGGTCTTGACTTCCACGAAGCCGCATTTCCCATCCGGCAATAGGATAAGACGGTCGGGAACCCCGGAAAAACCTGGTGACACGAACTTTGGCGCAAACCCGCCTTTGGCCTTAACCGCCTGAACCAGTTTTTGTTCGATGGTTTTCTCTCTCATAAGACCTCCTTCTGGTGACGGTCTATGACAGTCCTCCCACGCTTTCTTTATATATGTTATTTTTTCTTGTCCTTAGAGGACTTTAGGGAAAGACTGTCACCGACCGTCACCTTCACACTTTCTGCTTACTCAAACTCAGGTTTCAAGCGGAATCCATGAATCAGCATTCCTTTTTTCGTCTTGTGGCGCGTGAAATCCGCCGCCTCAATGGCAGTGTAAAAATCCGTGGTGCTTCGCGCATACTCGCCCATCTGATTGCAATAGCTGCGATAAGTGTTGTAAACCTCGCCGGATTTTGCTTCATAGGACGGATCGATTTCGCAGCAGTCATCCAGGAAGTGGGACAGCCAGTCGTTGTTTTCCTTGTATTTCTGGATGGCGGCCTGCACCACTCTGGGCTGGACGATTTTGTAATCGCCGGCAATGACGCGCTTTGCACCCTCGATAATCCACTGAAGGACTGCGCCGCCCGCCATCTTGAACAGGAAGTCCGAATAGTTCTTGATGTCAGCTTTGCCCTCGATCTTGGCGTTGAAGGGGATCACGATGAGCCGCCGCCAGGTACCCTGGTCAATGGCCCCGACCCTTGGCAGATGGTTGGTGTACAGCACCAGCGTGTGGGTGGGGACATAGGAGAACGGCGCCTTGTACTTTTTCTCCGCATAGATTTCATCCGTGGAGCAGAGCTGCTTGACATTGGAGGTGTTCAGGCGCATCCCTTCCTCCAGCTCGGCGGCGATGATCATCCGCTTACCCTTGGCTTCCGCCAGTTCCGGCTTCACGTTGCGCTTGCAGCCCACGGTCAGGGTGTCTGCGGACATATTGCCGGAGTAGGTTCCAAGCACACGAGCGATGGTGTTCCAGAAGGTGGACTTGCCGTTCCTGCCCTCGCCATAGGCAATGACCAGTGCTTCAATGTAGACCTTGCCGATGGCCGCAAGCCCCACGATCTCCTGCACATAGCGGATCAGGTCGGCGTCCCCCTGGAAGAAAGTCCGGAGGGCGTCCTCCCAGATATCCACGCCGTCCCCGGACGGGTCCACCGCCGTCTGCTTCGTGATATAGTCCTGGGCGTTGTGTTCCCGTACAGCCCCTGTCCTCAGATCACAGGTGCCGGACGGCAGGTTCAGTAAAAACTCATCCGCATCCAGGACGCGCTGCTCGATCTGGATCATTGGGCGGGCTTCCTTTAATGCTGCCGAGATGTATTTGGTATCCCGGTGCTTGATGGCATACTTCCGGTAAGTTTCCGCCCGCTCGTACTTTTCAAAGGAGCGCCGCTGGGCTTCGCTGAACGCCGCCATCGCTTTCTTGGCGCCCATTGCGGCAAGCATGGCCCACGCGCCGTTTTCCGACATTTCCTTCATGCACCGCTGTATCTCTGTTTCCGCTTCCTCAAGCTGTCTCGTGGTCAGCTCCTGGGCAATGCCCTGGGCGTTAGGCTGGGATTCCTCCCAGAACGAGCCGTTGAACACAATGTAATCCGTAGCCGGGGAGAAGCGGAGCCGATCCATGTACTCCCTTGACAGCACAATGGCCTGTCCCACATCCGAGAAATCCTCTGGCATGAGCAGGAAGTCCTGGTTATACTGCTCCGGCGGGATATAGCCCTCCTGGGCAGCTACTTTCGCACCGAACTTCACGGCGCTGCCCCAGATGCCCGCAAGCTCCGCATCATCCAGCGGCGGGCTGCATTTTTCCGCTTCCTTCAGAAACTGCTTATGGGCTTCCTCCGTATTCCCCAGCCGCTTGATGATCCGGCCGGCGTAATGGGACATGGTCTTGTTCCGGGAACCCTCCGGAATCTGCCCCTGCACCGCGTCCCACTCCGCAAAGCTGTCTGCCAGGAACTCATCAATGGTAATTTCGCCGTCATACACCTCGACCACCGCGTTCTTTACTCCAAACAGGAACCGGGCGCTGTCCTTGGCCCCGTCATCAAAGTACGGGTAATCGGCAATCAATCTGTCTTTCCATGAGCTGTAAATCTCTGAATTTGTTGTTTCCGTGCAGATAAAATACACATGGAACCGGGGCCTGGGGCCGCGTTTTCCTTTCTGCTTCATGTGGCTCCTGCTGTAGACAAAAATCATCCCCACGCCCGGAAAGTCCATCGCCACGTCAAAGGGCGTGAGCCAGTCGTCCGGGTCGTCCGAGTGGTCGTTATCGCAGTCCATCGGCAGACAGTCCGCTTTCAGGAAATTGTCCACGCTGCGGTAGTTCTGCTTATATGCCGCGCACACATGGTCGAAGGCCGCCGCCTGCCGCATGGTGTCCGCATCCGTGACCGTCACGGGATTCGGGTACACGCAGTTTGACCGGCTCCCCACCGTCGCGGCGTCATAAATTGTCATCTGCATTCCGTTTCCTCCATATCCTCCGTAAAATAACGGATCGTCATATTTTTCTGCTTTGCCCTTCCAATCTCCCGGCGCATCCCATCGGACACCTCGCCGCCGAACACCCAGAGCTGCTCACACTTGCCCAGCAGCACCAGATCCATAAAAATCGCCAGCTCCCGCTCCGTTTCTTCCGATAGGAACTGTGGGAACAGCAGATGCGGCGCAATGGGGATCGTGCCGGCGTCTGCGGCAAAGCGGCTGTACCGCCTTGCTTTTTCGGTATTGCCCTCCGTGTCCCCGGAGTACGGGGAGCAGATATACACCAGCGGCCGGTATCTCGCCGCCTTTTCCTCCTGAACGATTTTTGTGAGGGCTTCATAGGCCGTCGGGTCGTAGTAGCCTTCGCTGTTATATCTGCTAACTCCCATACACACCCCTCACTTGATACCGCTCGACCAGGTCGTCCCGTCCGATGCTGACCAGCCGCTCGTAACTTTTCTGCCTGTCCGCGTCACACTGCGCCGTGGTCTTAAAAAACGGACAGACCTTTCCGTGGAAGTCATTGTCACCCAGGCAGACGCACACACCGTCCTTATTAGCAAAGCAGTCCCGATGCGCCGTGCAGCGCGGCAGACCTTTTGATTTCGCTGTTCCCATAGCTTTTTCCGTCCTTTCTCTGAAAATTGAGCGGCTTACACCTCTCTAATTGTGAAAGGACAGAAATCCTCCTTTTCAGCGGTGAACGCCCGGACTTTTTTCGTTTCCTATTATTAAATGCGAACTGCCGCTGTCAGATTTTCCGCAAAAACACCGCTAAAAAATGCCGTCCTTGTCCTTTCAGAAGTGAGAGGCACAGGGACGGCAAATTTTTCTCCGCTGAAAAATCCCGGTTCTGTCCTTTCAGAGACAGAGGGGCAGGAAAGCCGCTCGGAAACGGAGGTGCTGCGGATGCAGGAAAACACGGAGACAACCAAGGACAGGCAGCTTGACGAGGAACTCGCCGATGTACTGATCGCCATCAGCGTGATCGCGAAGCGTCTCGCCAGAAAGCTGCAGACGGCAAATCAGGAAGGAGGAACGCCGGATGGGGAAAATGAGCGACCTGGACTTACAGATTAAGGAGCTGCGCTCCTGCGGGGAGACCATCATCGAAATCGCCAACACGCTGGCGGGGATGTTTTCTTCCCAGGCGGCGGAGAATGCGCCGCCGAAGGAGAAGCCGAAAGCACTCACCCTTGAGGAGGTGCGCCACCGCATGACGGTGATCGCCCAGACAGGGTACTCGGCAGAGGTGAAAGCCCTCATCACGAAATATGGAGCGAGGAAACTGTCAGATATTGACCCTTCTAAGTTTGAAGGGCTTCTGAAGGAAGCGGACGCGCTCGGAAAGCCGGAGGCGGGAAACGATGGGTAAGCATTCTTTCCTTTCCGCTTCCGCAAGCCACAGGTGGATCAACTGCCCGCCGTCGGCCCGGCTCTGCGAGGAGTTTGCGGACAGGCCCAGCGAATACGCCCAGGAGGGAACCGACTGCCATGAGCTGTGCGCCTATAAGGTGGAGAAAGCCCTCGGCCGCAGCGCAAAGAACCCCACAGAGAACCTGACCTACTACTCCCAGGAGATGGAGGACTGCGCTGAGGGGTACTGCGCCTTCGTGATGGAGGAAGTGGCAAAGGCCAGAAAACGCTGCGCCGACCCGCTGGTGCTTGTGGAGCAGCGGCTCGACTATTCCCGCTATGTGGGGATCGAGGGCAGCTTCGGCACCGGGGACTGCGTCATCGTATCGGATGGGCTTCTCCACATCATTGACTACAAGCACGGGCTTGGCGTCCTGGTGTCGGCGGAGAAGAACAGCCAGCTTTCCTGCTATGCGCTGGGCGCCCTCGACCTGTTCGATGGCATTTACGATATCGCGCAGGTCAGCCTTACCATCTACCAGCCCCGCCGGGAGAATGTCAGCACATACACCATGAGCCGGGAAGAACTCCTGGCCTGGGCTAAGACCGTGCTTGCCCCTGCCGCAAAGCTGGCATACGAGGGCAAGGGCGAGTTCAAAGCCGGCGGCCACTGCCAGTTCTGCAAGGCAAAGGCTAACTGCCGCAAGCGGGCAGAGTACAACCTGGAGCTGGCACGGTATGACTTCGAGATGCCCGCGCTCCTGGGAGATGATGAGGTCGCCGCTATTCTTACCAAAGCGGACGAACTGGTCTCCTGGGCTGGTGACGTCAAGGACTACGCCCTGCAGAAAGCCCTCTCCGGGACGAAGTTCACAGGATTCAAAGTGGTCGAGGGCCGCTCCAACCGGAAGTACACCGATGAGGCCGCAGTCGCAAAGGCTGTCGAGGATGCCGGCTATGAGCCATATGAGAAGAGACTGCTGGGCATCACGGCCATGAGCCAGGCCCTTGGCCGGAAGAAGTTTGAAGAGCTGCTCGGCGACCTTGTCTACAAGCCGCCCGGCAAACCCGTACTTGTGCCGGAGAGCGATAAGCGCCCGGCCATGAACACAGCCATCAATGATTTCAAAGAAAATGAGGAGGACAACCATTATGGCAAAGATCGTAAATAAGACGAAAGTTATCACCGGCCCCAGAACCCGCTGGAGCTATGCGAATGTCTGGGACCCCAAGAGCATCAACGGCGGCACGCCCAAGTACAGCGTCAGCCTGATCATCCCGAAGTCCGACAAGAAAACCGTGGAAGCCATCAAGGCGGCGATCCAGGCGGCCTATGAGGAGGGCGAGTCCAAGCTGAAGGGCAACGGCAACACCGTTCCCGCCCTTTCGGTCATCAAGACCCCGCTACGTGACGGCGATGTGGAGCGTCCCGATGATCCGGTCTATGCGGATGCGTACTTCATCAACGCCAATTCCGCCACTGCCCCCGGCATCGTGGATGCGGATCTGAACCCCATCCTGGAGCGTTCCGAGGTGTACTCCGGCGTGTATGGCAGGGCCAGCATCAACCTGTATGCCTTTAACTCCAATGGCAACCGGGGCATCGCCTGCGGGCTGAACAACCTGCAGAAGATCTCCGATGGGGAGCCGCTGGGCGGCAAGAGCCGTGCCGAGGATGATTTCTCCACCGAGGATGACGATGATTATCTTTCCTGAGACAACACAGGGCGGCAGTCACCGCTGCCGCCCGCCCATTCAAAGAAAATGTGAGGTAAATGGATATGACAGAGCTTTATGAGTTCGCAAAACAGTTTGATGTGATCGTGATTTTCATTCTCCTGTACGGATTTGCCATCGGCAGCATCGTGTACTGGATCACCGACTTCCTGCACTGGTGCTGGACAAAGTTTAAGAAGCACAGGGAGAAAAAGCGCCAGGCGGCAAAACAGCCGGAGGAATAAGCAATGCACACCGGGCGGCAGGAACAGAACCCCTGCCGCCTGTTTTTATGGAGGTAACAGCACTATGGCAATCCATACCCTATCAATCGACGTGGAGACTTTTTCCGGTGTCGATCTGAAGAAATGCGGCGTGTATAAATACGCTGAGTCCCCTAACTTTGAAATCCTGCTTTTCGGCGTGTCCGTGGACGGCGGCGAGGTCACCGTATATGACCTGGCATCCGGTGACACCGTACCGGAGGAGATCATCCGGGCGCTCTCGGACGATTCCGTCATCAAGTGGGCGTATAATGCGTCCTTCGAACGGGTCTGCCTTTCCGTCTGGCTGCGCCGGAACTATCCGCAGTATTTTTCTTCCTACAGCATAGAGGGTGATACCGTCCGGCATTACTTTGACCCGGCCTCCTGGCGCTGCTCCCTGGTATGGGGCGCGTACATGGGGCTGCCACTGTCCCTTGAAGGGATCGGCAAAGTCCTCAAGCTGGAAAATCAGAAGATGGCTGAGGGCAAGGCGCTCATCCGCTATTTCTGCGTCCCCTGTAAGCCTACCAAGGCCAATGGCGGCAGGACGCGCAACCTCCCGGAGCATGACCCGGTGAAGTGGTCAACCTTTATTGCATATAACAAGCGCGATGTGGAAACTGAAATGGCGATCCAGCAGAAGCTGTCAAAGTTCCCTGTGCCGGATTTCCTGTGGGAGGAATACCATCTTGACCAGGAGATCAACGACCGGGGCATACAGCTTGACATGGTGCTGGTGGAACAGGCCATCGCCATTGATGAGCGTTCCAGGGAAGAACTCTCCGCAAAGATGCGGCAGCTTACCGCACTGGAAAACCCGAACTCCGTCCAGCAGATGAAGGAATGGCTCACAAAACACGGCCTTGAGGTGGACTCCCTGGACAAGAAAGCCGTGAAGGAGCTGCTGAAAACCGCGCCGCCGGAGCTTGCCGAGGTACTGGAGCTGCGCCGGCAGCTTGCCAAGTCCTCTGTAAAGAAGTACCAGGCGATGCAGAACGCCGTATGTGCGGACGGCCGAGCGAGAGGGATGTTCCAGTTTTATGGTGCGAACCGCAGCGGCCGCTGGGCGGGCAGACTGATCCAATTGCAGAACCTACCGCAGAACCACATGGTGCATCTGGAAGATGCGAGAAGCCTTGTCCGTTCCGGGGATTACGCCATGCTCTCTACTCTGTATGACTCCGTGCCAGAAGTCCTGTCGGAACTCATCCGCACGGCGTTTGTGCCGAGGGAGGGATACAAGTTTATCGTTTCTGACTTCTCCGCCATTGAAGCCCGTGTGCTTTCGTTTTTGGCCGACGAGCCCTGGCGGCTGAAGGTCTTTGCGGAGAACGGCGACATCTACTGCGCCAGCGCCTCTGCTATGTTCCATGTGCCGGTAGAAAAGCACGGGCAGAACGCCCATCTGCGGCAGAAAGGCAAAATCGCCGAATTAGCTCTTGGATACGGCGGATCAGTGGGTGCTCTCAAGTCGATGGGCGCTTTGGAGATGGGGCTTACCGAGGAAGAACTCCAGCCCCTGGTAGACGCCTGGCGCACCTCCAATCCGAACATCGTGCAGTTCTGGTGGGATGTGGACAATGCGGTGAAAACCACCGTCCGCCAGCGGCTGGACACGGAAACGCACGGTATCCGGTTCCGTTACCGCAGCGGGATGCTGTTTATCATCCTGCCCTCCGGTCGGCAGCTCTGCTATGTGAAGCCCAAAATGGGCATCAACAAATTCGGCGGCGATTCCGTCACCTATGAGGGAGTCGGCAGCACAAAAAAGTGGGAGCGTATCGAATCTTATGGCCCAAAATTTGTGGAAAATATCATCCAGGCGGTTTCCAGGGATATCCTCATGTATGCCATACGGACGCTTTCCCACTGCTTTATTGTCGGCCATGTCCATGACGAGCTGATTATCGAGTGCAGTATGGGCGTCTCTCTGGATGCCGTCTGTGAGCAGATGGGAAGGACGCCGCCGTGGATCAAGGGGCTGAATCTCCGGGCGGACGGCTATGAAACCATGTTTTACAAGAAGGACTGAAAAAGGCGGTGCCTATCGTGATGATAAGCACCGCCCAATTTTTAACGGTTGAAAATGTCTTTTGCCAGCGGCTGCACCAGGCTGCGGATTTTCCTGATGTCGTCCGACACCGTGCGCTGCTTGATGCCAAGCTCGTCCGCCATTTCCTGCTGGGTGGCTCCATCGTAGAGCAGACGAAAGATCCTGCCGTACTTGGGCTTTATCTCGCTGAGCATGGAGATAAGGTCTTCCAGGATTGTTTCGTAGATGATGTTTTCCTCAAATGCCCCTTCGGCAATCGGCTCCGCTCCCTCATCCATCAGGACGGAGAATGAGGCGGGCTTATTCCGCTCACGGCTGACCTCTGAGAAGTGCTTGCACTCCTCACAGCGGTTGCTTTCCGGGCAGCGGATGAGCCGGCCATTCTTTCCCTTGACCATGCAGCGGCCGTCCCGATCTTCCTGTTTGATTTCTGCCCAGATCGGCGCCATATACGCCCGATACTCCTCCTCGGTCGCATCGACCATGACCACCCGGCATTTGCGGTTTCCGATACGCCGCCAGGTGACGTCCTCCGGCTTGATACCAAAATCACGGATGACCTCATCGGTTACCATCATTGGGATCTGGAACTTCTTTGACTCTGTGTTGCTCTGGTTTGCTTTCATTTCGTGTCCTTTCACCGCTCATCGAGCGGTGGACACGAAAAAAGTCGGCGTATCGGATGACACACCGGCTCAGGCAGCCTTGTGAGGGCATGGCAAGAAAACGGCGGACATCGGATTTTTCGAACCGGTACGATAACGCCAGTTCAAGACTTCCGTATGTATCCACCGCTCTGCTTAACGCGCGTACTTCACAAAGCGGATTTGATTTATTTCAAAGGTGTTCCCTTTGATAATTCCATTTTAGCCGCTTTATGCAGAACCCGGAATTGTAAGCACATTTCCATATTTAACACCTAAAACCCCTGAAAAAAAGCAAAAAAAGAGAGCCATATATGACCGTTAAGATCACATATGGCTCTGTCAGGCGCTTTTCATATTAATTTGAGTATGGTAATCGGATTTCCATGTTTTCTGGCGTAAACGACAAACAAAATATAAAAATGTTACAAATGCAAATACTTCTTTTACCTCAAAAAAGTTCTAATGCTCTTTTATACAGCGGATCTAACTCACATCCACAGTTCCCACATTCTTTATCAGCCTGTTTGATTGTTGATACCAAAGTATCCTTATCGGCTTTTCCGTCCAGCCATTCCTGAGCCGGGACAGCTATTAAGTCCCAACCCGATGCAGCGAATTTCTGCATAATCGCTTCCAATTCTTCCATAAGCGTACTCCTTTCTTTCAGCCATTATTTCAACAGATTGATCTCGTTTTGCAAGTTCTTCAAAAATACGCCTGCGTGTGCGCCGTCCATCTGCGTGTGATGGAACTGGAAGGAAACCGGCAGATAATATTTGAATAATTTCTTTTTATACCTGCCCCATATAAGAAACGGATTATTGAAAATCCCGCTGTTCATACCAACTGCTCCGTCGATTTCCGTATCTATGATAGCGGAAGTGCCGATGACCATACTGTTTTCGGACAAATCTCTGTCTTGACAGCTTGCGGCGACCTGTGCCGTATATTTCAGATACTCCTCGTTGAACTGATTTAACTCGGCGTTATAGGAAAGGTCGCAGGAGCTGACTTCGCCCTCTTTGTTTTTCACTATGGTATTGACTGCTATGGTGTCATACTGTATGAGTTTATCGCCGACCGGAAGGATATAAAACTCCTTTACCTTTACGGCGGCTCTGCCGATACAGTAATCAAGTAGCATATTAAATTTCAGGCTTCTTTTCCTACTGACCTTTATCAGATTGGTCACATCAAAGGTCTTGAAAAAAGTTACCATTGGATTGGGCGCTTTCATCCAAAGCGCATACGCCGCAGCCCTTGTAGTATCTTTGGGATCAACTTCTTTTGGCATACGAACCTCCGATTACTCCGCTTTCCGGATTGGGTGGCGCACGACCGTTTTCAATCGGCTCACATTGCATTTTCTCGGATCGCTCAGATAGATTTCGTGATGGTATCTCGTGTCCGTAATATCCAGCTCATACCCGTTTGCTTTCATATAGTCGTGCATTAAGTCAACGGTAGTAGGCTCATCATCGTAAGAGCCGATGTGCATACACTGGACGCACATTCCCTCATCATAGGGGAAGAACTCGACTTTTGAAAAATCCTGCTTCTTTTTTTTCGTTGCTTCCTGAACTGCCCACTCAAAATCTTCCTTCGTTACGAAATCCGGCAGCCGGATCATAGAAATAAAGTGCATATCTTCTTTTCTTGCATAATCAAGCCCCTGTGTATTTTCCTGCCACCAAAGACCTTCAAGGGGCGGAACGACATACTCGAAGAATCCCTCGATTTTATGCGTCCCCTTGTAGCTCATCTTTATGGTAAAGGCTATTCCATATAACAAGCCGATTGAGCTTTTATACTCCCCGTTTTCCTCGTTAGGATTGCCTTTTCCCCGGACTGCAATGTAGTTCATTTTTGGAATCTCTATAATGCCGGGCTTGTTCTTCGGCATATAAAATTCCTTGTATTCTTTCTTGTAATCAAAAGCCATTTTCTTCCTCCATTTTGCAAATAGAATTTAGGTCAACAATCATAATGTATTCTTCATCCGTCTCGTAAATTGTCGTAAATCCCGCTTTTCGATATAGCTTCACTGCATAATTATCCTTTTGAACAGATAAAGAAAGCTTTGCATAACCAGCAGCTTTTTCTGTTGACAGCATTTGTGTGAGTAATGAAGTTCCGATTCCCATACTCCTGTGCGCTTTAAGAACGGACATTGCAATGGAAGGCGTATTCTCATCAATATGTCCGTAGTCGTTCATAATTCTTGCCCATATTGCTCCTACAATATTTCCGTCAACTTCTGCAATCAAAGCCTTATCATGTTTGCCGTTTCCAAAATCTGCAATATATACTTGCAATTCGGGACAAGTTATCACTGATTTAGGCGGCGCAGCCGTACCATCCGGAATATAAATTGCTTCGTACAAAAAATCACTGAGCAGACTATATTCTTCCTTTCGCATTTCCCTTATAGAGTAGCTCATATTTTACTCGTTCCTTTGTCAAAAAAATAGCCTTACCGCATACAGGCATTAACAAATTTCATAAGTACATCCATTCGCTTTGCAACCTGTTCCGGCGTCATTCCGCTATCCAAGAAGCGCTTGCATACAACCTTCATATTCTCTCCGACTTCGATAATATGCTTATCCGGATCATAGAAGCGAACGACTCGCTGCCCCCACGAATGCTCTATAATCGGGTGGACATATTCAATATCACATTCCTTCAGCTTATCAGCAAACTTGTCAAAGTCATCTTCCTCAAAATAAAGCTCAAAATTGTTGCCGCCAAAGGAAATATCATTCGTACCAATAAACGCTTTATATGTTTCAACCGTTTGCAGAGCTAAACCACCTGTCAGTGTCTTATTTGCTCCAAAGTCCATAATGATATGAAGCCCAAAGACTTTTTTATAAAATTCAACTGATCTATCTATATCGGTCACTACCAGCATAGGATTTTTTAACTTCATTCTAATTTTCTCCAAAACACAGTATCGTTATTTCCGATTAGGCTTTCTTTTAATAGCCAACAGTTTCATATAGTCATCGAACTCATAAGTATCAGTCGGCTCAAACATTACCCATTTCCCGTCACGATAAGTTGTTGCTTCATCATATTGCCTGCAAACGGGATCAGAAAGAGTTTCCCTTATCTCCTCAAATTTTGCTCTTTCATCTTTTCCAAAAATGATCATAAAACCAACGCAATTATTTTTTGCATAGAGACTGCAAAGCGTCTTACCTCCTCTACGATATTTATATTCGTAAGTCCAATTCTTACCGCCTGTGTTCCACAGCCGTTCCATATCGTATTTTTCATCAATCGCCGAACACAGCTCTTGCCAGACCTTAAACAAAGGTTGTCCGAGCAATTCAGTCATAGTTGATTGAGTAGGAGTATTTTCAAGCATTGTGTCTCCTCCGCATATTTTGATTTATACTTTCTTCTCCATAACATCATAGCATAAGTAATCATTATCTCTCGTGGTTATGATATTAAATTTTATCTCTTTATATCCTCTTTTCAGATATATCTGTTTAGCTGGTAATGAAACATCCAATACAACTTTGGAATGCTGCTCAAAGATTATTCTTTCAGCAAAATCAAGCATTTCTGTACCAAATCCCTTACCTTGATAAGCTGGCAGAACAAAAAGGCGACATATTTCATTATCCTTAACAGTAATAGTCCCGATAGCGTTCTGCAATGTATCAAGGCAAAGAAACACACGATTCTTTTTTATATCACCTAAAATATTTTCTTCGCTATGATGTTCAAGAAAAAATCCCACTGCACCTTTAGGATAATAGTGTGGATAAATCTCTGAAATTGTGATTTCTGAAATATTTTTGACCATGCTTAAGTCCGCTAAAACAGCTTGTCGTATGCTCACTTCTGTATCTCCATAATTCTCAATTTGTTACTCTATGTATTCTATCCTTTCAAATTTTCCAAAGCAGCCGGATTATTTTCGAGGATTGCCCCAACAGTTGGGCAGGTTTCTAACTCAGAACAGTCGCCACAGGTGGAAACACCTTTATTTAACGCACACTTCCGAATCCCGCACAGGCTATCGCAAAATACCGTTTTTGCCCCATTCATACGGCAGCCTTCGCAGTTAATATGCTCTGGAAGAATCGGGGCGTTGTTTAGCTCTGCCCACAGCTTCGCAGTTTTCTCCCGCAAAGCCTGATCGTCATTGACGGTTGCTATGTATGCGTCGCATTTTTCGCAGTCCAATCCGCAGTATCCGATCATATCTTTCATAGGTTATATGCCTCCTGTCTCTTATTCTTCATCATCAATTTCACGCTCAAAGATCGAATACTTCCAGTCATCAGTTCCGGAAATCAAACGCCAGCCCTGTTTTCCATATTCATTGAGCTTCTCAATATACCGATCCAGCTTAATATGAACATTAAATGATGGCTCTGCGCTTAAATCAACTGTCATATACTCATACTTCTTCATAACAAACCGCCTTCCTATGTATAAATCTTTATGAAAATTTTTTCATTATATCCGCAACAAACTGTGTCTGCTGCTTTCTCAAATACGATTTCACAAAAGGCTTCAGCAGCCATTTCTTCGCTTTCACTTGTTCCGTAAAATCTATCTCTGTTTCATCGCCCTTGGCATTGAAAATGCCAGTCCAATGGCCTGTCATATTGCTGTTTTCCATATCAAATTCCCATCGTCTGTATGGATCAACAAGCGTCACGGTAAAGGTTGTCGGGTAGCCTTCTTTGGTGTATTCAATAAATTTCTTATCGCTGATAATTTCTGTCTTACTCAAATCGCTTCTCCAAGCAGCGTAATTCTCAATGTCTAAAACAAAATCCCACACTTGGCGAAGTTCGCCGGGGATCAGCGCTTTTATATTTGAAGTCGCCATTTCCGTACTCTCCTTAAATCAGTCGTATTTCTCAATATGCACGGTCGCAATCGCCGACTGATTCGGCTCCCCGGTGATAAGGTCCTGCGGTGCAGGAACAAGCAGCATAAATCCGTCTTTGCCATATCTCTGTTCATACCCCTGCGCATACACTTCCTCCACAGAAATATGCTGCACTTGCCCGATCACCATAGCAGTTATTCCCGCACCGCTTAAATCCTGCACTTCTTTCAGGGTGCATTCCATAGTAAGAAACGCCTCATTGATTACAGGTGCGTGAATAGTTTTTGCACTGGAAACCGTAAAACCTCCTTCTACAAATTCGTCATCGTCTATTTCGTTGTGATGAATGGTGTTCACCAAATTATCATAATAACTTATCGGAAGGAAGTTGATGCAAAAACATTTTTCCCTTTGGATATTAGCATAGGTGTGAGTATGCTGATATAAGTTGCCCATCACAGCAAAGAAAGCGGTCTTATCCCCGTGAAAGCAACTCCACGAATGAAAGCACACATTCGGTTTGCCGTTCTCTTTCCAAGTAGTGATGGCAAACAAAACGGTTGGTATGCCCGCCGTTACTTCAAAATGGGAAAACAATTCAAATTCTTCCGGATAGGCTGGCTTAAAATACTGAGGGAAATTCTTTTCAATCTCTATTTTCATCTCTGGCTCCTGTTAAAATGTGGATTTTGGGGATTTACAGCGGACTTGCACCCTGCTCCTGCAGGAACGACTGTATTTCTGGTATCTCCTTTGAGTTCATGTGCATAAGCACAAAACGATACCAAATGTGATCGTCGTTACTGAATCGAAATTGATGCCCAGAGCGCTGAATCAAATAATTGCTCATATCCCAGGGAAGATGAGCAGCCAGACACATTAGCACCACATTATTAAGTGTTCCCGACGTTTCGCCGTTAATTATATTCCCGATAGTCTTTTCGGTGATCATTGTCCTGCGGGACAGTTCTGCTTGGGAGATACCCCTCCATTTTAGCAGTTCTTTCCACGCTTTTGTATAATTATTGGGAAGCGCATCCAAGACTCTGGCCTCCTCCATAACTGTGTCACGGATAAATTTCTTCCGGCTTTCCGCATCCAGCTCACCGTTTTCTCCTTTATATACAATTTCAAAATCAATAGGAGAACCTTTGTCACGGTTTAGGAAACATTCCCGATGATAGCGTTCCTCAACCTTTCCACGGATAGAGAGATCAAATGCCAGACAGCACTCATCCACATGATACCGAGCGTAGTCAGTCATCAAAGTCTCGCCAGTTTCATTCTGATACACATACCTTGGATGGTTCAGAACAAAGTGCGAATCGATATAAACATAGTGTCCGGCATCTTTCAGCTTTGGGTTAACAAGGCTCTGGATTGCCGCTTCCTGTGCCGGAATGGAATAAGTCTGATTATGCTTGATTGAGCCTTTCTTATAGGCGTGTGGCTTTACATAATGTCCGTCTATGTAGATAAAGGCTCCCGCCGCTTCCTCATACCCGGCGTCAATCATACGCAGTTTAGCTGCAGTCCGGGAAACCATAAAGAATGTCGCCAATTCCTCGATAACAAAGGGCATCAACTCACACAGTTCAAAAATGCCCAGTTCATCGCGGTATTTCCGGATCATCGCAGATGCCTGCCGCTTGAACATGGCAAGCGGCATTTGGATGCGGGGAGCAAGGGCGTTCGCCTGCCACTCCATCCATTTGGTATCGTCATTATTTGGGCCTTCTACACCGCCAACTACCTTACACTTAATCTGGCTTGCATTCTCGTTATATAGCTGTTCCAGCGCAAATGCCTTCCTATGAAGTTCCCAATGAACACATTCATGAACAATAGTATTATTGTAAGCTCCAAGATTTCGCTGGAAAGCCACAGACGGGTCAACAATAACGGTTCCTGGCCTGACGTGTTTTACCGTCTCCGCCTCTTTCTCTCCGTCATACAGTTTAGCGTCCGTTTCACGAAAATAGATCTGCCCGAAAACGTTCATGTCCTTCGATATGCGATGTCGAATCACTGTGAGTTTCATCCGCTTTGCCAGTTCGGATGGATCGACCCACATCGGCTGTAGGAGGGCCTCTTTGTAGTACTTTCGCAGGAACACCTCGGCTTCTTTTTCAAGATTATCTTTATAGATGATTGGCACGAGCGCATTGGACATAGGGCGCCTCTGACGGTTACGGCTGTTATACACAAGGACAGCATAAATATCCAGATCGCTTAGTCCGCAGTCCAGATCCCCACGGCAGCGAACCATGAGCCATTGATGAGTTGCCTCGGTTTCATCGTTATGATATCGGTCCTCATCATGGACAATGAGCGTAGCGTCCATAACCACATCAAATTCTATAGCAGAACCAGGGAGGTCAGACACATCGACAAACTGCAGCTCTGTTTCGTAAAGTTCTATTTCGCCGACATTGCGGACTCTGTTAAGGCGCAAATCGAGAACAGAAGGGTCAACCGAGCGCAAAAACTCTTCAATTTCCTTCCAGATCTGATTGTCGAAGTTATTCTCAACATATTCCTTGAATGATCGGCTTTGTCTCATGTGAACGCCCTCCTACAATGAAAAATGTAGGCTTTTCTAATTCACCACTCAGCATTAATACCGTTGATATTTAACTGTCATTCGCCAATTGGCAATACATCAATAGCCTTACAATAATGCATCTCTCAAATATTCTCTGACCCGTTGTTCCAGTTCTTCCGCAGTAAAAGCGCAGGGTTGAAGCCGTTCTGCCCAGGCACGGCCAGGATGTAGGCAATCCCAAAGAGGCATCTTTCCCCTATGTCGTCCCTTGCCGGGGTCATGGTTGCCAAAGCCATCCAAAACACGATTCCATACCGGTTTAAACCGCTCAATCAATAAGGACTCCGTCAGTGGAATCCAAATATCGTCTACAGAAAGGAATCGACACCGAAAGTCCTCCAATCTAAGATTTGTTGCTGCATCCACTGATTTTGCATGATCTGTTAATCGTTTGTACAGTGCGGTTCCGGGATCAACATCATCTCCCTGGCCGCCTTTTCTTGCACCATCGGGGACTGCCTTTCCTACATAGATAGGGCAAGCATACTGGCCATTACGATTTACTTCTGCGAGAACTTCATAAACGGGAAAATCACCCAAATAATATAGTGCATATACTCCAGCACCAATGAACGGTTCTGGCGGCAAAGGGTAAGTTTCAGACTCCAAAAGAGCATTTGCTACGCTTGCGCCCAAATGACGCTTGTCCAGCGGGTTGAAGGGTTCATATACCGGATAGTCTGATTTCTTAGCCATTGTGTTTCACCAGTCCTTTCATCTGTGTAATGACGGAGTCGCCAACTGCCTTCGCTAATTTCACAGGCACCGCATTTCCGATTTGTCTCATACTCTCAGTCCAGGATGCACTAAAGATATAATCATCCGGGAAAGTTTGTATCCGCGCACTTTCTCGAACTGTATAGTAGCGGACACTGCCATCGTCCAGCACAACCATATTTTCACCGCCTGGCACACCGTGTGCGCCAGCCTTGATGGTCTTGGAAGGTTCGTCCATTTTACTGCCTGAATGCCCTGCATAAATCCGGGCACCATCTCGGAACTCATGGTTATAGTAAGTGCCAGACCCATGTGTATCAGCGGGATTAGGCAGGTCTCCAATCGCATCACGCACAGTCTGCCATCTCTGCAACGGTGTATCCGTTTCCTCAACAGCACGGCGTACTGAACGTAGTTGTGCGGTAGACAGCGGCATTTCACTCGGCTTTTTTATGTCGTGTTCCCGCCAATAATCGCCTGTAACCCACTTAGAATATAACAAAGCTTCCTGTGAGTGGGTAGCATTCGGAAAGCTCCAGCTTATATTGCTGTCACTTCTGAAGCCTACGATAATAACACGATGCCGGGATTGCGGCACGCCGTAGTCAGCGGCATTCAACAATCGAAAAACAACATTGTAGGACAGACCGTCATCATGCCCGGCCGTGTGGTGCTTTTCGAGTAGCGACATATGTTCTTCCCATGTCATATTTTCTTTTTTTACGATCTCCGGGTGTTGAAGCTGTAGTAGAATATAATTAAAGTAGGAGCTAAAAGACTTCCTTAAAAGTCCTTTTACATTTTCAAATATAAATGCTTCAGGTTGCGTCTCGCGCACAGCGCGCACAGCTTCAGGAAACATATCCCGCTTATCATTATAGGCCTGATGCTTTCCACCTAACGAAAATGGCTGGCACGGTGGTCCTCCAGCAACAAGTTGGATACTCCCCGTATAGCCATTATAATTTACGGTTCTTACATCCGTTTGGTATACCTTCCAATCTCTGACGCCCGGATATCCATTTGCGATATTTTCCTTTATGTTTTCGCAAGAGGCCTTATCCCACTCAAAAAGAGCCTTATGATCAAATCCTGCCAGTTGCAAGCCAAGAGCCAATCCACCTGTCCCGCTAAATAATTCTATCGAATTCATAATACCTCAATCCTGTCTTTCTATGGTAAAAAGTAAATCTATTTTTCATCTTTGACATATTCAACAATGTCCCCGAAATCTGCATCTAAAACAGCACAAATCTTCTCAAGCACTGACATGGTCACTTCCTGGTCTTTCTTCATACGGGTAACCGTGTTGGGCGCAATATCTGCGGACCTGCGCATTTCAGCAACACTCATATTTTTATCTATCAACAACTTCCAGAGTCTGTTATATGAAACTGACATACCTATCCTCCAACTCTTACAGCCGCCAACGGCAACACTGACTCTTCGACCAGCAAAAGAACTTTATAGATATCGTACCACAGGGCCACCTGCATTACAACAGTTTTTCGCATTAAATTGCGAGTTTTTATTCTCTTGGTTCGAGAACGTTTGTTCCTACATATTAATAAGGCAAATAACACTCAAAAAATCCATAGCACATCTTAACGATAGCCTTACTCTGTAACGATAAATTTTCTATCGTTATAGAGCACCACCGACAAAGAAGGGCATCCTAAAAAAGCCGCCAACCTACCTATGCCGTCACGTTCCGGAAATAAAAAACACCCAGGAACGGTGGAATTACGGCATTTTTGAATGTATGGAATTGTAGCAATCTCAGCGTGGTTTTGTCCATTAAACTTATCAACTCCACATACCATTTATCCAACCTGTCAACTCAACACCCCCAATATCAAAATCAACCACTCAACTCTCCACCAATTTTCACAATAGACCAATTCCCACTTACCCGTAAAATAAAAAATCCGGGAAGCGAAACCTGTCCTCTGACAAGCCCCGACTCCCGGAAATCCCTTGTTTTCTACATTTTTTCAATATTCTATTCTTTGACTTTTGACATCAATACTACCGTCTCCACATGTGTCGTTGCTATGATAGGAACACATAGCGTTTACCTCGTCGGTTGTATCGGAACACAAATCAGCGCATTGTTTTGCAGCCTTACTATTCTTTCTCGGCGGCTTGAAGTTTGCCCCGTCCACACTATTCTCAAATCCGGTCTTATAAATAAATGTTAGCATAGACGGGTCTTTGTTTCCATTTTCATCATACCCCCCGACAATCACTTTTTCAACTATGCTCTCGAAAACATAGCGGTCAAAAGTGTTCAGCACTTCGTTCTGCTCCAATGTCTTTCGGAACTCTGAAATGCGTCTTTTCATGGTACTTTCTGTTTCTGCGGATTGCTGCAAATCCTCGCGTTGCTTTTGAAGCTGGTCGATCTGGCTACTCAAATCAAAATACTTTTGTTCGTATGTTTCTTTGTCAATGATTTCTTCAAGCCTCATGTCAACCAACTTTGCCCGCTTCGCGTCCAATGCAGCAATATCCTTTTCTACTTTGGCTAACTGCTTGCTTGCATTACTGTCCGAAAGAGTTTCTTCTGTTCGGGCAATAAATTCGTCTAACACATCTTTGTTATTTTGGCATAGAAGCCGATAGGATTCTATAAATGCCTGTTCAATCGTTTCTTCGGCAATACCTTTACTATCAGGACAAAACTTTTTGCCCTTTTTGGTGGCAGTTACACATTGCCAAATAGTCTTGTTATACTGTGAGCCACTATGCCAACTTCGCCTTGTAAGCGTACCTCCGCAAAAGCCACATTCCAGCATACAACTAAAGGCATATTTCCGACTAAACTTTTCACGCTTGCCGTCTGTGCCTAAACGACGCGGCTTTGCGCGACGCTTCAAAATCTCCTGTGCCTTTTCAAACATTTCTTCTGAAATTATGGCTTCATGGTGATCTCGGATATAAAACTGATCTTCTTCACCGAAATTATCCAAACGGCGTTTAGAGATAGGGTCGAGTGTAAATGTTTTCCCCATCAAAATGTCGCCTTTATATTTTTCATTTTTGATTATACCAATAACTGTTGTTTCCGCCCATCGGGTACTGCCGCGTTTTGTCCTATATCCTAAATTTTCAAGCTCATGTGCAATTACAGAACCTCCGGCTCCCTCGATATAGCGTCGAAAGATATACCGTACTATTTCAGCTTCTTCCTCATTGATTGTAATGCTCTTATCCTCTGGGTGATAGTCATATCCCAAACACCCTTGAAACCCGACCAGTTCGCCACGCTGCATTTTCATTTTCAAGCCTTTTTTAACATTAGCGGAAATATTCTCAACTTCCTGCTGTGCAACAGAACTCAAAATGACAAGTAGCAACTCTCCGTCCATCGTTAAAGTGTTTATATTTTCTTCTTCAAAGAAAACGGCAATACCTTTTTCTTTGAGCATACGAACGTACTTCAACGTGTCCAGCGTATTTCGGGCAAAGCGAGAAATAGACTTTGTGATTATCATATCGACCTCACCGTTCATACAGTCGTTAATCAACCGTTGAAAGTCCTCCCGCTTCGTTACCTGTGTACCAGTAATTGCTTCATCTGCATAGATACCAGCCAAGTCCCATTCGGATTTGCTTTTAATCAAGTCAGTATAATGCTGAACTTGTGATTTGTAACTGTTGAGCTGATCTTCACTATCGGTACTCACTCGACAATAGGCAGCAACACGCAGGCGTTTTGTCAAGTTTGTCCTTGCTCTGGACGAAAGCACATTACGCGCTTTTATAATCTCTACGTCTTTCATATCGCTCCTCCTTTTTGTGTTCCTATCATAGTGTTATTATAACACATAGAGAGAGGCAATTCAAGACAGTAGATCGGAAACAATTTTGTAGTCTTTCATCAGACGACTTTTGATTAGGGAATATTCTCTATCAGAAATCAGCTTTTTTTCTAAAAGTTGTTTGAGAAAAGCAAGCTGCATACTATATCGAAGCAAATTGTCTTTCTTCAAAGAAAATCCCCCTTTCCGCAAATAGGAAATGGGCTTTTCATCGGACGGCTGCTGGCAACAGCTCCACGGGAGTTTCACCCCGTCCCATGCTTGTGGGTGCGCCGCGCAATGCTGTGAGGGCGTTCAACGCGGGAGTATCATTGTCCTGCCTGTACGGTCGTCGCCCGCAAGCTGCCACGCTTGCTTTGCGGCGCGGTGTTGTTCGCTCTGCTTTTCCCCTACGGGGAAAAGCGGTCATGGCGCACCCGCCGTCCGGCTCGGTACAGGGAGAATGTGTCCGATCTTGCCCTATGCTGCGCCGCCGCTAACTTGCGCCGCTTTCTTTTTCAAGGAGCAAACAGGGCAGATTTACGCAAAGCGGAAAGGGGTTAAACGCTTCGCGTTTACTTATCTGCCTTAAAGGATAGGACAGCCCGCATGAGCTTTGATTGCAGCCGTTCCCGCAAGTCCTCGTCTACTCCGTAGTAGGTATTGCCGCGCTCGTCGCGGATTTTTCGGATAGACAGGTGGGCTATGTAGCTTTGGTAGTGCTGCATAACAATGCTCATGGCTTCCGGGTCGCCCTTTGTCGCGGCTAAAATGACCGGGTAGGGCAATAAGCCGCGCTCGTCGGTGTTACAATTCGTCCCATTCATCGGCGCGTTCCTCCAAGTATCGTTTTAGCAGTTCAAAAGAGCTTGTCCGGCGGTACTGTACTGTGCTGCGGGGTACTTTCATCAGCTCCGCGATCTCAACATCTGTCATGTCGAAAAAATAGTACAGCAGTACGGCTTGACGTTTTTCTTCCGGCAATGCGCGTAGTGCTTCGGCAAGCAGTTTTGCCGTTATCCATTTTCCCGCCACTTGAAAACCTGTTTCCTCTGCAAAATAGTGGTCGTAGGCATAAAGCTGGCTTTCTTCCTGCGGCGTTAATGCTGAAAAAACTACTTCGCGCTTGCTCCGCGTTCGGCTTTCCCGGATAGCGTCAATCGCTTCATTTTTCAATACCTTTTTGCAAAAGCCATTGAACGTGCAGCGTTTCTGCCATTCGGTGCGATTAGGTTCCATGTTCTCACCCCCTTTCGTACCCAGGGGGTGGGTTATTATTTCCCCTTTCACTAACCCTCGACGGACGCGCTGGCGCGTATGCCAAACGGGGGAAAGCCGAAATGAAAAAGACAAAAAAACGCCCGTCCGCAAGATGCGGACGGGCATAAGGGAAATGTAAGCAGTATTTAGATGTTCTGACAGTTCATATTCATAGCCGGAATATCCCGCTGAAAACCAAAGGCTTTTTTTGAGCGTGGGGCATTAGGTGGGTTACGATAAATAAAAAAGGACATGACGATACCTCCAAAATACCGCCGTATCCTTAAAAAAGGGCGACTTTAATAAACCCTCCGCAAATCCATTTTTTGAAAAGGAAAACGGCGGCTTGAATTTGTTTTTTCAAAACCGCCGTTTTCGGCTCAAGTATAGCCGTTCTACAACGGTTTACTCTTAACGCTTTTTATTTGGCTTCGATCATATTTCCATATTACTTTCGTTTAATGAAAATAAGTTCTGCAATTCCAGCGACAATCACTATACACCCACTAATGAAACAAATTTTAGAGGCAGTATGATTTCCGTTGTTAGATAAAGGAATTGCACTTGCGATAAGACCTGCTCCCGTTAAAAAAGACAATGTTTTAGCAACAATACGGACAGGGCGATGACTCCATGCTTTGTTGGCTGCGTTATCAACACTCTTTTCAATAACATCACCCATGTGTTCCATAGCGGCTTCAATTCTTTCTTCTGTCATTGATTTTCACCTCCTTTAGTGGCGGGATTGGTATGGGGGGACTGTGCCGAGGTATAGGGAACATTGCGTCGTGTTACAACCTCTAAAATGGCGATTGCTGACACTGTAGCAACAACTGTGAATTTAATCCAAAACCACAATGTTTTCATCAAAAAACCTCCTTATTAACTTCAAATCTAATCTTTTCTAAATATCAACATCTCTACAATTTGTGCCGCCACAACAATACTACCACCGATCAAACACACTTTAGCAGCTTTGTGATAGCCTTTTTCGTTCAGCGGAACGGCACTGGCCATAAGTCCGGCTCCAGTCAAGAAAGTGAGTGTTTTTCCGACAAACCGCACAGAACGGAACCCCCACATAAATTCCATAGATTTGTCAAATATCGTTGCTGCACCTTCGACAGTGTTTTCAATTACATTTCCAAAACACTCCATTGCATTTTCAAATCTTTCTTCTGTCATTGAAGACACCTCCTTAAATACATTTAGTTGGTATGAAATCGACAACGGCATATACCATACCTAACGAACGAATGTAAACGCTTTTTATAAAAGTACCTTTCTTATAAAGGTACTTTTATACCTATTCAAAAAGTTCCTCTACATGGCTTTTAACAAGCCTTTTTGTTTCTTCATCAAATAGCGGTAGTCCCATTGCTTCTAAAACAGCACTTAAACAATCAATCTTACTTAACACTTCTTCTTTACTTGACGGATAGATCGTTGGAGAAATCCATAAATCGCTCAATAAAGGAATGAGTTCTGAAAGTTCTTTGGCATATACTGTTTTTATAGAACCATCTCTTTGCGCCTCCTCAATTAGCTGTAACCATAACGGAGCAATTAGGCGTTTGTCGGTATCTATCATTCCTGCTAATATGCGCGGATTTTTAAGTACAGGGAGTGTGTGTTTGCTTAATTCCGAACGCGCTGTATCTTCGTAATTGATTTTAATTACTTCCCTCATTTTTTGTAAACCATTCAATTTTTTCTTTTGCTTTACAAGAGTAAAAGGGTTGTTATCAAAAAACATCTTATCACTCAATGCATCTATTATTTCCTCTTTTGACTTGAAGTGATGATAAATCGCACCTTTAGTCAATCCACCGAGTTCATTTACAATATCTTGAATAGTTGTATTGTCAAATCCCCTTTCCATGAACAACCGTTGCGATACTTCTAATATCTTCTCAACGGTTACTTCGGGATATTTGTTTCTCGCCATAAATTGCCCTCCTCACACAACATTCTTTTGGTATGTATTTATTATAGCGAAACCTATCATGTTTGTCAAGATACATTCCGAAGGTATTTATGTATTGAGTTTGTATAAAGAGAATTATTTAAGCCAATAACAGGAACTATATAAACATATCCAAGTAGAAAGGTGAACTGTAAAATGTAATAGGGTGAATTAAAGTGAAAAGACCAGTACCGTTATACGATTTTAAGGCTTTTGGAGAAGCCATAAAAGCCGCAAGAAAAGCACGGGGCGATAGTCGTAAAAAGGTAAGCGACGAGTTATATATTTCTCCGCGCTATCTTGCGAATATTGAAAACAAAGGACAACAGCCGAGTTTGCAGGTGTTCTATGACCTTGTAACCCGGTATCATATATCGGTAGACCAATTCTTTTTTCCAAATGACCCCGCCGAAAAGTCCACCGGGCGGCGGCAGCTTGACGCGCTGCTGGACGGTATGAGCGATACGGGATTGCGGATTGTCACCGCTACGGCAAAAGAGATAGCGGAAGTTGAAAAAGAGGACGAATAAAAAGTCGGTAAAATAGATTGATAGAGAGCGTTGTAATCTTTATGGATTACAGCGTTTTTCTTTTGCGTCGGTTCGGCAAAACGCGCTTTTGTACCGTCGTAGGAAGTAGAGGGAAAGTTTCGTAGCAAGCATAGGAAAGGGGTACCCTTTCCGTATTTTTGCCCGCCCGCGCCTTATGGCAGCGGTGGCAAAAATGCTTTTTGGGAAGTGTCCCAACCCCTCGAAATGGAAAGGAGCTACACATGGGCGGCAGAAAGAGGACGGTACAAATCAAATTCAGAGTAACAGAAGAAGAACGCGCATTGATTGAGGAAAAAATGAAGCTCGTCCCTACTCGGAACATGGAAGCCTATTTGCGGAAAATGGCAATAGACGGGTATATCATTCAGATGGACCATAGCGATATAAAGGCCATGACCGCAGAGATACAGAAAATCGGCGTGAACATCAATCAAATTGCCCGGCGTGTCAATGCGACGGGCAGCGTCTACCAAGAGGATATAGCGGAAATCAAAGGGGCGTTAACGGAAATATGGCGGTTACAAAGATTAAGCCTATTAAAAGCACGTTGAGCAAGGCACTTGATTACATACAAAATCCTGATAAAACAGATGAAAAAATGCTTGTTTCCTCGTTCGGCTGCTCTTATGAAACGGCAGACATAGAATTTGAGTTTACCCTATCGCAAGCGTTGGATAAAGGCAGCAATTTAGCCCACCACCTGATACAATCCTTTGAGCCGGGAGAAGTCGATTATGAGAAAGCGCACGAAATCGGGCGGCAGCTTGCCGACGCGGTAACAAAGGGGCAGCATGAATACGTTTTGACAACGCACATTGATAAAGGGCATATTCATAATCACATCATTTTTTGCGCGGTCAACTTCGTAAATTATCATAAGTACAATTCCAATAAGCGCACCTATTACGGCATACGGAATATGAGCGATAAGCTGTGCCGTGAAAATGGGCTGTCCGTCCTTGTGCCGGAGAAAGACAGCAAGGGGAAAAATTATGCGGCGTATCAAAAAGAGAAAACCGCAAAGGCAAAATTGAAGCTCGCCATTGATACGCTCGTCCCGGCTGTGTCCGATTTTGACGAATTGTTATCCCGCCTGCAAGGGGCGGGCTATGAGATAAAGGCAGGCAAATATATTTCCTGCCGTGTGCCGGGTTATGAACGCTTTACCCGTCTAAAAACACTCGGCACGGATTATACAGAGGACGCACTAAAAGAACGGATTAGCGGCAAGCGCACCCGCGCTGCAAAAGCCCCGCAAGCAGATCGGGGCGTGTCTCTGCTCATTGACATTGAAAACAGTATCAAAGCGGCGCAGAGCCGGGGCTATGAACAATGGGCGAAAATCCACAATCTGAAACAGGCGGCAAAGACGTATAACTTCCTCACAACACACGGGATTGAACAGTACGGGGATTTGACCGCCAAGATCGCAGAAGTCCAAACGGCAAGCGGACAGGCGGCAGAAGCATTAAAGGACGTGGAAGCAAGGCTTTCCGATATGGCGGTGCTAATCAAGAACATTACCACCTACCAAAAGACAAAGCCCTCCTACGACGCTTACCGCAAGGCAAAGGACAGGGGCAGCTACCGGGCAGCCCATGAGCGCGATATAATCCTGCATGAAGCGGCAGTAAAGGCAATCAAGGGGGCGGGCATTTCCAAACTTCCCGATATTGCCGCGCTGCAAATAGAGTACGCCAAACTGCAAGAGCGAAAAGAAACCCTATACGCCGACTATGGCAAGCTGAAAAAACAGGTTAAGGAGTACGACGTTATCAAGCGGAACATTGACAGCATTTTACGGCAGCCAAGAGAGCCGGAACAGGAGAAAGGAAAGGAACGGGAGTAAAATGAAAATCGTTGATATTACGGCGTGTATCAGAGTAACAAAAGAAAATGATATGTACGGTATGGAATATTATATCGACATAGGGAGCAAAGTGAAAATTACATTCACGGACGGGAAAAACCTTGTAGGCTATGTGCAGCGTATTGACTATGGACGCTACATCAGAGAAACCGACTTGCTTGTCTTAAAGACAGAGGACAATACCCTTATCGGCGCAATGCCATATTACATAGCGGATATTGAAGTTTTATAAAACAGAAAAAACCGGGACGCGGCAGCCGATAGTGTGGCCACCGCGCCCCGGTTTTCTATGGGTGCAGGAAAAGGCGTTACGCAGTAGAACGTCATTTTTGAGGGAAAAGGTATAAAGCCCTTGCCCTATGGGAAAGCGGCTGTCAGAGCCGCGCTATACAAGGCTTTTTGCGCCCCTATCGCGTAACAGGGAGCGCATTTTTCGCATACGCTCGGCGGCTTGTCTGCGGGTGATCCGCTTGCGGCACTCCGGGCAGTATTTGACGCTGTTTGAGCTGGACGCAAAGGACGCGCCGCACTCGATACAACGTCTTTTGTCCTCGGTGTTCATCAGCTCTGCATACAGGAGCTTGTCGGCGGGAAGTACGGCAACGCGAAACCATTTGCAAAGCAGCGAATAGGAAATGAGCTGCGGACAAACGCACTCGTCCCCGTCGTCCAGCAAAAGGCATTTACCGTCTACGCAGTTGCAGCACTCCCGTTTTACAAGGGCATTGACTTTCCGGCTTTGCGGCGGCGTCAGCCGCTTCATCGCGCTCATGCTTCATCGGCGGCATAGACGGCAAGCCCCGCGTATTCTTCATCGGTCAAAGCGTCCACTTTGGAAAGGGTACGCTTTGCAAGCTCCCGCATATCCGCGTCCATATCGGGCAGCGCGGCGGTCATGTTCTCCATAAGCTGCGCCTTGCCGCCCTCGTGGTAAATGCTCATAAGGTTTGTTTCTTCAACGGTAAACTGTACCATACTCATACCTCCAATTCGTGATTTTTCGCCTTTACGGTCTTTTTCTGCGCCGCCCGTTCCTTTTCGGCTCGAAGCTGCGCCCGGATAGAGGGCTTTTCCTGCTTTGCGCCGCCGCGCTCTTTCTCCGCTTTGATTGCGGCAGCATAGTCCGCAAGGGAGATCGGCTCGCCCGCCTTTGCTTTTTGCTCCAGCTCTCCGGCGGTGGGCGTCTGCGGCGTGTTATTGATAAGCCCGTCAAAAGCGTTGTCGTTCTGCTCTACGGTGTCCTCGATGTGCTTTAAGGGATTGACTTTTTCCGGCTGCTCGGCGGGAATAGCAAAAGCCCGTGTCCCATTCCCCATAATCAGATATTTGCCGTCCTCGGATTGATGATGAAGCCCGTACCCGGCAGCTTCCATTTGCTCGCGGCTCATGGCGGTTACATAGAAAGTCCCCCTCGGCGTTTTCACGGTTTCGCCCGTTTCCAGCTCGTCGGGGGTAAGCTGCCGCCCCTGCTCCTTGAAAAACTCCGGCACGTCCCGATAGCCGATACTGTCTACATAATGGGCGGCGTCCCTGCCGTCCCGATGAAGCACCACAATATCGGAAACGGAAAGGCTATGTCCCTTGAAGTCGGCGGGGTGGTCGATATTAAAACGGGTGTAAATATCTTCAAGGGAAGTGTCCGGTGCAAGGGGCGCGGTATAGATCAGCTCATAATTTGCCCGGTCTACGGAGTGTCCTGTCGCTTGCAGACGGTCATAAGGCTCAAAGCGCAAGTCCCTTGTTTCGTCCCCGCGCATTAACTGATAAATGGAAAAGGTGTCCTTATCCTGTCCGGCTTCCTGCGCCTTTGCGTAAAGCTCTTTCACTTCGCCCTGCGTCAGCTCCCCGGCGTTGAGCTGCGCCATCAGCTCGCGGCACTTCTCCGGCGTACCGATATACAGCACGTCCCCGATCTGCGTTTTCCCGTCCTCCTGCGGGATATATGCCTGTAAAAAGCAAAGGTTTTCCCGGCTGTCGCTGCGCGGGTTTGTGTGTACCTTGTAAATCGGCTCCGGCGCGGGTGCCTCCTGTGAAGCCGACTTTTGCTGCCGGATATGCGCCCGTAAAAGCTCCGAGGGTCTTTCCCCGGAAAGGGGCAAAATGGCTTTGATGTAGTCTGCGGAACGGTATGCGTTATCGGTAAGCTGCCGTTGCCATGCTTCGGCTTTGGGCGACCACCGAAAACCGTTTGACTTTAATTCTTCCCGCGTGGCGGCGTCCGGCTTTTCTTCAAAGAGGATTTGCAGACGGTTTGCTTCGGCGTTGGCTTCCACCTTGCCGCCCTCAAATTCCCAGCCGACATAGCCGATTTCCCGTTGCTGCGAAAGGGATTTGATACGCTCTTTCACACGCCGGATTTCTGCGCTGTTGTTGGATAACGCCCATGTCGGATAGGGCTTATCCTCGATATGCCACTGGCTTGCCATATCCGCTTTCATTTTCTCGATACTCTCCGCCGATAAATGGGGGCAGCCGTCAAGAGTTTTATGCTTGCGGTAATAAGCGTTTACCGCTTTCATGGTTTCCTGTGCTTTCTCCAAGCCCGCAAGTTTCTTTTCCAGCTTTTGAACCGCCTGCGGGTCGTCCGCGCTGATACCGCCCATGCCGGTACTGCGGATTTTATCGAGTAAGCCTTGAATGTCCTGCCACTCCCGGTAGTTGGTATCGCGGGCGGCGTTCTGCTTTTCCTTTTTACGGACGGGGAAATTAGAGCCGCCCGCAATCAGAATAGAGGGAACGCGGGCGTCGATCTCAAAGCCCTTGTTCATATTTGCCGCAAGTTTCCGGGCGTAGGTATCAAGCAGACTGTCGATTTTCTCATGGTACATCGGGTCTACCCGCGCTTTCTGCCGCTCGGCAAGCTGTACGGCTTCCTCTACATAGCTGCGGTATTCTGCCGTTGCGCTACCGGGCTTGTAGTCGGAATAGCTGTTCATTTCCTTTGCGCGGCGGGCGGCAGCTTCGTTGATCGGATAGTATTTCACGGCGGGCGGCTCCGCTTCCTGCGGGGCGGCTTCCTGCGGCGTCGCCTGTTCCGGCTGCTCCTGTGCGGGCTGTGGCTCCGGCGTGATAGGCTGCGCTTCCTGTTCCTGCACCTGTACGGCGGCTTTCTCCTGCTGGATTTCAGCAAAATGCCCGTCAATGGTTTCAATCAGCTTTGCGGCGGTGCTGCGGATTGTTTCAAGAGAACCTTTCAGCTCCGAAAGCTCCTTGCCGCTGCTCCACCCGGCGACATATCCGAAAGAATAGTCGGACGTGTCAAGCCCGTAATGCTGGCAGACGGCGTAAGCGACGCTTTCCGCCTGTACCTCGCGGGTACGGCGGTCGGGGCGCGTAGGGTCGTCCGGGGCGGTGTCGTGCATAGTCGCATGAGATATTTCGTGAATTGCCGTTTTAATGTTCTGTAATTCACTCATGCCCTCATGGATTGCAATACGGTTTTCTTCATAATAACAGCGTCCTTTTGCGCCGCCGTCCAGCGTTTCAAAGGCAATGGCAAAGGGGGAAGTCCGTTCAAGGGCTGCGAAAAAGTCCCGGTACTGCTCCACATCACCCGTCAGCTCGGAAACAGAGAGGTCGGGCAGCTCCCTCCCCTCGGTCTGCGATACGTCAAAGACAGATACCACCTTGTAGGCGGGTATGGTAATTTCCTGCGTTTCCATGACAGGCTTTCCGTCCGCGCCGATCACGGGCATTTTCGTGTCTGGGTCGATTTTCTCCCGTTCTTTTTTGACTTTGTACGGGGCGGGGGCAAGTATCTTGATTGCCTTTTCTCCGGGCTTCACATGGCGGTCAAATTCCTTTTCCCATTGACGGTAGCCCTTTACCAAATTGCCGCCCTGCATGGCAATCAAGAGGGTGTTGTTCAAGCTGTAATTGTGAAACTTTGACATGGTACGCAAATACTCCGCGTACCGCTCGCTTTCAAACACGCCCATAATGCCCTGTTCCAGACGGTCGGTAATCTCTTTCATCTTGTCGGCGGGGTTGTCCGCCGTAAGGATAAGGGGGATAACCGGGCGCGGCTCGGCGGTGGGCGGCATGGTAGCCGCCGCGTCAAAGTCTGTCCGTTCTGCTTCGCCGCGCTCCAGCTGCGGGTAACTCATAATGCGGTATTCTTTGGGTATGTCGCTTTCGCGTCCGTTGTACCACTCGGAAAAGGTGTTCTTGTTGTTATAGATATAGCCCTGTTCGGTAAATCTGCCCCCGTCGTTGATAGAGGCGTCCCGCCCGTATTCCTCATACATGAAATACCGCTTTGCTTCTTCCGGCAGCTCCAATTCGTCCAGCTCGTCGATCAGATAGTAGCCGTAATCTTCTTCGCTTTGGACGGTGGGATAAATCCAATAGCAGTCAAGGTTTTGTGCAAGGTTGATAAGGTCTTTGAGATTTCCGGCATACTCGCCCAGCGTAACCGCCGCCGCAAACTTCGCTTTATCCTCGTCGCCCTGCATTTCAAGCAGCTTTCCAAGATAATTCAGCTCGTCTATGCTGCCGCTTTGGATAACGGAAAGCGGCACGTCAAAGGGGCATTGTTCGGTATTTGCAAAGCCGCCCACAAATAAATCCTGCGGGTTTTCTGCGGTAACGCCAATATTCCTCATAGCGTCGTGAAGCTGCTCCGTTGTGGCTGGCATAGGCAGCCACGCGCCGTCCGTCTGTCCGGCTTCAAGGCGGCTATGGTTTCCAAGTAAGATAGAAAATTGTTCGCTCATTCGGTCGCTCCTTTCGTTTCAGATTTTCAAGAGGGTTTGGGACACTTCCCAACAAGCAAAATCCCCGCAATCGTCGGCAGACGAAAACGGGGATTTTTACGGAAAGGGTACCCCTTTCCTATGCTTGCTGCGTAACTTCTCTGTCCCTCTGGATTGCAATTCGGTAGTTGACGTACTTCCCGCCCGTATCGGCTAACAGGATAGTACCGTCGTAGGTTTTCCCCGTTTTCGGGGAGTACAGCTTTTTGACTTTTGCTTTCCCGTCTTTCAAGAGGGCGGCGGCAATCTTCGGTGAAAAGGTTACTTTCCGTTCCTCAAAAAATCGGTCATTCTTCCACATGGTAAAGGCGCAATCCTTGTTCGCGCAGTAGTAGTTTTTTCTGCCCTCGTAAATGTCCGCGCCGCAACGGGGGCATTTGCCGATCACCGGCTTTTCCTCTTTGAAACGTTCCTTTTCCTTGTCGGAAAGGAAAGGATAGGTGCTTACCAGCTCCCGCGTCATGGTCTCAATGCCCGTCATAAATCTGTCCGGGTCGGCGTTGCCCTTTGCAATCTGCGTCAGATTGTTTTCCCAATCAGCGGTAAGCTGCGGGGAAGTAAGTACCTCCGGCAGGACGCAGACAAGCTCAATCCCGCTTTTGGTCGGAATGAGCTGCTTTCCCTTGCGCTCCACAAAGCCGCCCTTTACCAGCTTTTCAATGATAGCGGAGCGGGTGGCGGGCGTCCCAAGCCCCCGGCGTTCCGCGTCCGGGTCGGTTTCCTCATTCCCGGCGCGTTCCATAGCAGAGAGCAGCGACGCTTCGTTATGGGGCTTCGGCGGCGTCGTGAAATGCTCCGTAACCGCCGCTTGCGGGTTGTCAAAGGTCTGCCCCTCGGCAAAAGGCGGCACGTCCAGCAAAAGGGCGTTTTCCTCGTCGTCCTCGGTATCGGCTTTCTTTTTCAGCGTCGCCATAAAGCGGCGTTCCAAGCCTTTCCACCCCTCGGCAAGCACCGTCTTTCCCTTTGCGGTAAAAGTCTGCCCCGCGCAGGAGAAAACCGCCGTAACCGCTTCAAAGATATGCGGCTCGGCGCAAGCCATTAAAAGGCGCGCCCCTGCAAGGGTAAGGATATTGCGCTCGCTTTCCGGCAGTGCGGCAAGGTCGGCTTTTGCAAGCTCCATTGTAGGGATAATCGCGTGGTGGTCGGACACCTTTTTGCTATCCAGTAAACGGCAAATTTCCGGCGTGAAGTCTGCGCCCTGCATAAAGGGCAGCTTTCCGGCAAGTAGGGCGGCGATCTGCGCCGCCGTACCGCCCATGTCGTCAGTAAGATAGCTGCTGTCCGTTCTCGGATAGGTAAGCAGCTTCTTTTCGTACAGGGCTTGCGCCAAATCAAGGGTCTGTTTTGCGGTATAGCCGTAAATGCGGTTTGCTTCCCGTTGCAAGCTGGTAAGGTCAAAGAGTTTCGGCGGGGCAACGGTTTTCTTCTCGCGGGTAACGGAAATACATACCGCCTGTGCCGCTTCGCAAGCGGCTTTCAAATTCCCGGCTTCTTCTGCGGCGTGGATCTTCGCGCTTGCGGCTTCCACGCCGGAGAGGGACAGGCGCACATGGTAGTATTTTTCTTTCTTAAAGGTGGTAATGGCAGTGTCCCGGTCTACAAGCATTTTGAGCGTCGGGGTCTGGACGCGCCCCACATTCAGCGTCTTTCCATACAGGCAGGAAAACAGGCGGGTCATATTGATACCGATAATCCAATCGGCTTTTGCCCTGCAAAGGGCAGAGGAATAAAGGGGGTCGTACTCTTTCCCGTCTTTGAGGGACGCAAAGCCCGCCTTGATTGCGCTTTCTTCCATAGAGGAAATCCAAAGACGGCGCATGGGCTTTTTACAGCCCGCCACATCATAGACAAAGCGGAAAATGAGTTCTCCCTCGCGCCCTGCGTCGCAAGCGTTGACGACTTCGGAAACGTCGGCGCGGTGCATGAGGTCTTTTAGGATTTTGAATTGCTTTCCCTTGTCGCTGGCAACGGCGTACTGCCATTCCTGCGGCAGAATGGGTAAGCTGTCATAGCTCCATTTTTTGTACTGCTCGCCATAGGCGGCAGCTTCCGCAAGCTGTACCAAATGCCCCACGCACCAGGAAACAAGGCAGCTGTTTCCTGCGATATACCCGTCCTTTTTCTCCTTTGCGCCCAGCGCGGCGGCAATCGTCGCCGCCACGCTCGGCTTTTCAGCTATGATAAGTGTTTCACTCATACGGTTTCGTCCTCCTGTTCGTCGGCTGCTGTGCCGTCGGGCAGCTCGCCGTCCGCTTCCTCGTCCTCGTCGTAATCGTCAAAATCGTATTCATCGAGATTGTCATTTCCCTTTGCCGCGTCCTTTTTCGGCTTTAAGACTTTGAAATAATAGAACGCTGCGCCGCCACCTCCGGCAAGGATAAGGACGATCAGCAGAATACCGCCGATGTTACCCTGCGTTTCTTCTTCCGGCTGTTCGGGTTCCTCCGGCTCGGCTTCCTTGCTCGTACAGTCGCCCAGATTGACAGAGCAGACGGGGCAAGCGGTATTGACGGCTCCGGCTTCGCATTTTTCCGTACAGTTGCAGACGGCGGGCGTTTCTTCCGTCTGCCCGTCCTCGTCCTCCATAAGAGCCATAAGGTCGGCTTCGTCTACTTGATTGAGGAAATGGACGGTGTTTTCGCCCTCGTCGTCCCGGTCGATGATGATATAGAAATAGTTGCCGCTTTTGGTGGTAACGGTAATGAGCTGCTTGTTGCCGCCGTAGTCGTCCACAAGGGTAGCGTTCCCGTCCGGGGTAAGGGGCGGCGTGTCCTCGGTTTCTTCCACGACAACGCCCGTGTCGTTGGTGGCGTCGTTCTCCGGCGTCTGTGCAAAGGCGGTAACAGAAAAGCCGCCCATGAGCATAAGGGCGGCACAAAGCGCGGTCAAAGTCCTTTTGATTTTATTCTTCATTCGCTGCGTCCTCCTGCTCTTCGGCGTAACCGTCTGCGGGGAGAGCCGCCATACCGGGGATTGCGTCGCCGGACAGCATGGCGGTAAGCTCCTGCGGGGTAAGGCGCATAGCCCGCACAAGCTGGACGATTTGCAGGTTTTCAGCTTCGGTTTTCTGCGCGGTAAGCTCTTTGAGCTTGTTCTGATACTCGGTGATCTTCTCGCGGGTCTTTTGGATTTCCCGGTCAAGACGTTCAATTTTGTTCATAGCCATAGATAAAATTCTCCTTTCTTCGGTGGGTCAGTCCCAATTCATCAGCCCATACCCTTTGATACATTCATAGGTAAGGGCATAGCTCTTGATTTTACAGGCGTCGCCGGAATTACCCTCGACGGTATAAACGCGGCTGCCGTCTGTTCCGATCACAATGCCTACATGGTCTGCGCTGCCGTCTAAATCCCAATCGAAAAAGATAGCGTCGCCGGGGGCGATATTCTCATAATCCCTCGCGCCCCATTGTCCCCGCGATTGAAACCACGGGACACCCTGCGATTGACAGCCGGAAAAGCGCGGCTCGCTTGCGCCCGCCTGATTGTAGCACCAGCTCACGAAACAGGCGCACCACTCCACGCGGGAATTGAAGCCGTACCAGCTCCAATAGGGATAGCCGCCCACATTCCCGACTTGCTGCTTTGCAAGGTCTACAAGGGCGGTGTTTCCGGGGCGGGTACCGTTTACGAACTGTACCCCGCTTATGTCCTCGGACGGGCTTCCGTCGGGAGAGCCGCCGCCGAAAATAAGCGGCTTGTTGCCGCTCGTTTCCATATAGACGCGGAACATTTCAAGCTGCTCGTCGTTTAACAGCTCCGGCGCAAGGGACGTGATCGGGCGGGTTTCCAGCTTGACGTTGAGGATATAGTAGTTGTAGGGTACCTCTACGGTGTAGCTGTTGCCCTCGCTGTCCGTCCTCGTTTCGGTGCGGTATCGTATCTCCACTTCCTCGGTCAGCGTGAGAGTGTATTGCATATCAAAGATACGCTCGATTTCTGCCTGTGCGCTCTGTGGGGTGTAGCTTTGCAAAAGCGCGGTCAGATAGGACGCTAATTCGTGCGGGTTATGCCCGATAGCGTCAAGGTCGTAGCGGTATTCATCGTAGCCGGGGTGGATGCTTTCGATGTTGTCAATCTCGGCTTGCAGCTCGTTTTCCATAGCGGCGTAGTTGTTTTCCACCGCCACAAGGTCGCTGTCCTCCGACGTGTAGGAAGTCCCCACAACGCCGTTGACCGCGCCGGAAAACATAGAGGAACAAGAGGACAGCCCCGCAAAAATGATGATGAACAAAAGCAGCGCGGCAATCGCAATCAGTACGCCTACCGGGTGCCTTGCCACAAAGAGCGCGACTTTCCTTGTTTCCTCGGCGGTTTTCTTTGCCGCCTTGCGGGTGCTTTCCGCCGCTTTTTTCGCGGTGGCTGCGCCGCCTTTCCTTGCCGCTTTTGCATATTCCCGCTTGATTTTCTGCTTCTGCATGAAACGGGAAAGGGGGTTGCTGCGAAGCTGCGGGTTATCGTGCAGGGCTTTGTGATAGTAAAAGTTGGCGTTTGCCTTTGCCGCCGCTTTTTCCGCTTGCGCCGCCTTGCGGTAAGGTTTCAGCTTGTGGCTGCGGTAGCCCTCTTTGACCTTTCGGACACCGTATTTTCCCATGCGCTCGGCGGCTTCCTCGGATTTGTGCGCCCCCTCAACGCCGGAATTGTCTTTCTCCACGGAATGTATCTTGTTATGGACGAAAATCCCGGCTTCCTGCGCGGGGCGGGATAAGGGATTGTGCTTGTCCTCGAAGCTCGGCGGCGTTTCCTGCTTGTCAAATTGCAGCCGCGATTTCTTCTTTGGGGGAAGTGCCGCCCGCGCTGCGTCCAAACGGTCGGCGGCTTTGTCCGATTTCTTGACGTACTTTTCCAGCTCCGGCGTTGCCCGTTCCTCGTCGGTAAATTGCAGACGGGACGGCTGCGCCTTTGACGCTGCCGCTTCCTGCGCTCGCCGGACAGCTTTTTTCGAGGCTTTCCGGGTCTGTCCCGCGCCGATATGCTCCATGACGCGCTCGGCGGCTGCGTCCTGCGGCTTTGAAAAATGCTCCGGCGCATGGGGCAAAGGAGAGGACGTGGAAAGCGCCCCTTGAAGCTGCGCCGCGTCCTGTGCGGCTTGCTGCTCCGGCGTTTTCTGAAAATCCGCGTCCTGTATGCGCTTGCTGATAAGCTCGCTTTCGCCCGTGGTCTGGTTTTGCTCGGTCAGCCCGTCGCGGCTCATTTTCTGCGTGATTTTGTCGCGGGGCTTCATCGGGTCTTTCAAGTGCTTTCACCTCCAATCCGCGCCCTCGCAAGGGCGCAATATTCAATGTTAATCTCAATGCCGATATAATGACGGTCAAGGTCTTTCGCCGCTTTGCCCGTAGTACCGCTTCCAAAGAACGGGTCTATCACAATGCCGCCTTTCGGACAGCCCGCCAAAATACAGGTTTCCGCCAACTTCGGCGGGAACGCGGCAAAATGCCCGCCCTTGTATGGGACGGTGTTAATCAGCCATATATCCCGCTTGTTCCGCATGGTGGGGATCAGCGCGTCGTCGTAGTAGCCGCCTTTCCGCGCTTTGTTGATACCCTGCACTTTACCCTGTCCGGGTACTTCCTCGGCGTATTTGTGTCCGGCTGCGCGTCCCTGCCTGTACCGCGCCGCCGTCGTGGGGGCTATCGGCTCGGCTATGGCGGCAGCGTCATAGAAATACTGCTTTGACTTTGCAAGCAGGAAAATGTGTTCGTAGCAACGGCTCGGACGGTCTTTGCAGCTTTCGGGCATAGGGTTTTCTTTCTGCCAAATGATGTCGCTGCGTAAATACCACCCGTCCGCTCGCAGGGCAAACGCCAACAGCCACGGAATACCGATTAAGTCCTTTTGCTTGCAATTCGGAGCGCGGCGGTTAAGGGAAAGGCTCTGCCCGTTCCTGCCTTTTGAATTTTTCGGGTCGGTGTAGCCGCCTTTGCTGCCTGTGCCGCAGTAGGTGTCTGCGATATTCAGCCAAAAGGTGCCGTCCGGGCGCAATACACGTTTCAGCTCATGGAATACGGCGACAAGCCGATCAATGTACTGCTCCGGCGTGTCCTCGCGCCCGATCTGCGCGTCAAGCCCGTAGTCCCGCAGGGCATAATACGGCGGGCTGGTAACGCAACAATGGACGCTTTCATCGGGCAGCTCCCGCAGGGCGCAAAGGGCGTCCCTGTTGATGATTACGTCCGTTTTCATGCGTCGCCCACTTCCTCCGGCTTCGTCGTCATTACGCGGTAAAGCTCGGTATCTTTCGGGAAACGGTCGATAAAGGGCAGTACCACGTTGCCGTAGAAAATAAGCCCCTCGCCCGCTTCGGTGTGGGTAACGTACTTCATCTGCTGCGGGGAAATGTTGAGCTGCTTTGCAAGGATAGCCCGGTCGCCCTGCGCCTGATTGAGCATGAGGACAAAATCGCTGTTTTCAAAGATGTTTTCCACTTCGCGGCTTGCCAAGAGGTCTTTGACGTTCTGCGTGATAGCGGTCGGTATGCCGCCCCATTTCCTAAACCGTTTCCAAATCTCGACGGAATAGGCTGCGGTCTGTTCCTCTTTCAAGAGCAAGTGAAACTCGTCCATGTAGTAGCGCGTCGCCTTTTTCTCTGCCCGGTTGACCGTTACGCGGTTCCATACCTGGTCTTGCACAATGAGCATACCTAACTTTTTGAGCTGCTTCCCAAGCTGCTTAATATCAAAGCAGACAAGGCGGTTAGAAAGCTCCACGTTGGTACGGTGGTTAAAGACGTTGAGTGAGCCGGAAACATACAGCTCCAACGCTGCCGCAATCCGCGCCGCTTCCGGCTCCGGCTGCTGCAAAAGCTCGTTGTAGAGGTCGCCCAAGACAGGCATTTTTGCCGGGTCGGGGTCGGCAAGGTACGGGCGGTACACGTTCCGTACAGCCCGGTCAATGACCGTCTTATCCACGGGCTGCAACCCCTCCTTGCCGCCGATCACCAGCTCGCAGAGGGAGAGGATAAAGTCGGATTTCAGCGCAAGGGGGCTGTCGTCCTCGCTGTAATTGAGGTTAATATCCATAGGGTTGACGTACTGCGGCTTCCCGTCAATGCCCTTGCCCGTCGGGGAAAGCCGGATTACTTGTCCGCCCAAACGCTGCACAAGGGAGAAATACTCCGCTTCCGGGTCGCAGATGATAATGTCGTCGTCCGTAATGAGGAAAGCGTTTGTCATTTCTCGCTTTGCCGCAAAGGATTTCCCGCTTCCCGGCGTTCCCAAGATCAGCCCGTTCGGGTTTTTAAGCTGCTTGCGGTCGCAGAGTATCATGTTGTTGCTTAAAGCGTTCAGCCC